>TARA_R100000231_G_scaffold67057_2_pt1 | contig 13214 bp, 6 predicted proteins | sample TARA_R100000231 | Tara Oceans TARA_R100000231 (sample SAMEA2620565) | marine metagenome | biome: marine biome (ENVO:00000447); feature: surface water layer (ENVO:00002042); material: "saline water (ENVO:00002010), including plankton (ENVO:xxxxxxxx)" | depth 5 m | reverse complement strand
ATTATCTTCACCGTCAGGTGCTTGGCTTAGCGTAAATGCAGTTGTGGAATCATCGCCGGTAAATGTATCAACAGTTAAGGTAGATGTAACTTCGGTCTTTACATCTTCTAGTAAAGCCGCAACGACACGTAGTTCTGCTTTATCTCCAGAACTGAACGCCCTTGCAGTTGTATTATCTTGCGCTCTAACAACAGTAAGTGTGTTGCTACTTCTTGCTGTGACCTTAACAATCTCTGTGTTAGTACTATCGTCAAAGGTACAGTAAAAATGCTCTCCTGAACTTAATGACGGAAAAACAGATCCGTCAGTGACAGAGATGCTAGTAGCACTACTGTTTATCCCTGCGGCAAGAGTTGTTGCTGCGTTGTTGGTGAACTTAACAGCCATTAGCTAACTCCTTAAAAATTAACTAACTGTTACAGTCCAAGTAATTGTCATTGAGTCAGACGCACCCTTATTTACTACTGAAAAAACAGTTCTACATAACATAGTTCCGCCTGAAGAAGCATTTAAAATACCTGCTTCAGTAACAGCACCTGTACCCGTACCTGCAGCAAATGTAGCTGTGTAAGTTACAACAGCAGCTGATACAGCAGTACTTGTTAACGCAACCCGGCCTAGTTGATTACCTAAAGCGGTATCACTGGCTGCAGCTGCAGTAGAACCACTACCAATAGCCATGTGAGACATAGCAGTGGCAGAAGCATCTTTCATTCTAGAAGCAACATAGCCTTTACCAGCGGTAACTACTAAGTTGTCGACTTCTTGAACAGTTTCTCCATTAAGAGCAATTTTTAACTTACCTGTAAGTTTTAAACCGTCGTTTATCATAAAATTTCTCCAATTTTAATTTAATACACTAGTGTTAAGTGCGGAGGTGTTAAGAACACTGTTTGATCCGGAGATCAACACTACACTTATCGACTCTGTTATTGTAGCACTATCTGATAATGATTTGCCAAGACTATGTGCTAAACTTTCCGAGATGGAAGTAGTGTCCGTGTGAACGCTTCCAGGACCAGAAACAAGCACGTCCGATAAACTTAGGGTTTCACTAAAGGATGTTGAGAACGAATAAGCAAGGCTTTCTGAGATTGTAGGTGTATCCGAAAAGCCTGTTGTAAAGGCAAATGTGGGTGCACTGTCCCCAATGCTTACGATATTACCTTTGGTAATAGTCACATCTGTTCTTAGATCGTCTGAAGGACTTGCTACATCATCAAGCGTGTAACTATCTGAAAAAGATCTTGAGAAAGTTGCAACACGACTAAAGACTTCGGATATAGCTACTGTTTCTGCGTTCTGTACGGTGATTGAACCGCCCATGCCGCTGTGATTCGTGCAATAATAATGCAGCGATTCAGGAGTAGACCCGGTAACTTGTATCTCTACATAAGCACCAGAGGAGCCTGGTGTACCGTTTACAGTTACGTCGGTCGTGTACGCAGAACCCCCGCCGTGGCTGCCATTTGCTGTTTCAGAAAACCTTAGTGGGTGCCCATTTACACTTGAATCAGACAAGTCAAATCTGTATGTTTTACCTACATCTAACGTTAACGCTGGGCTATTGACCCCATCAATATGGTACTTATTCCCTGAGCCATAAGAGTTTGTTGCCGAAGCAACTGTTACTGTGTAAGTGACGGTGCCGCCCGCAGGTATTGGCTTATCTACAGATAGTGCCTTTGCTTCAGATACAGTTGCTGTCTCAGAATGTGGCACACTAATACTAAGCGCAGGTGTATCTGAAACTGACAAAGTATCACTTTTGGCCGGATTTATACCAAGAATTTGTGCATCAGAAAATGATAATGTGTCACTTTTTGCTGGTTCAATACCTAATGCAGGGGCATCTGAAAGCGTGCTAGTTTCAGCAAACGATGTGCTAAACGCAAGTGCGGGTGCATCACTAAGAGTTGGGGTGTCACTAAATGACCTAGCAAAATCAACAACTTTACTTAAAGATTCGGAAATACCTACTGTATCAGATGGGTTCTTGCCAAAAGCAAGCGCCGCTTCTTCTGATAAAGTAACGGTCTCTGTTCTTGCTGTTTCAAAAAGTATAGCTGGGACATCTGTCAGGCTAATCGTCTCAGCATTTGGGTGCCCAACAATAAAGTAAAGGTTTTTACTGTCAGAATCTAGTTTTACGTCTGCTGCGGTAAGTTGTTGAAAAGCGACAACTTGTCTAAGATCCGTAAAGTCTACGGTGCTTTTTAAGTGTTGAAATAAATTTACAGACTCAGTAGAGTCTGTTTGGATAATCAGCCGTAGCTGTTGGTAGTCTACGGTAAACTTGAATGCCATTAATCAAAGTCGTCACGTACTTTAAACTTGATCAAGTCTTGTACAGTCTGGATATTCCCGTCTGATTTAGTAAACTCAATCTCTCCTTCGTACGTACCTGCGGCTGTCCAAGTCCCAGATGGGAACACTAACGCACAGACCCCAGCACTGGCAGGAGAAGAAACAGAAGCAGTAATGGTGCTTAAAACAGTGGAAGAACCCACCTTTCTAATTCTTAGTTTTACAGAACCCCCACTTAAATCTATAGGAGCCCAGGTTGAACTATCTTCTACATCTAAGGTAGCTCCAGAAGCCGCTGTATTACTGTCTTTTAAATTAAAAGTAAGTTCTGGTAGTGTGTCTCCGACTACTAACTTTATTGTGTCTGAATATGCCATAATTAATTTTACCTTCCAAAATTTCTAGTGTCTAGCTGACCATAAACAGGCAAGTAATCTGCTACACGCCAGTCCCAAGTTATGCCATCATACACCCTTTCTGCAGCTGGCCCCAAGGGCGGTACCCAGAATGGTTTGCCATACCTATGACTCTCTAAGAATATAGGCAGGGCTAAACTCGCTGGGCCTAGCATACCACTTCGGTCTATGATCTCAGTTATATACTGTCCTGTACTCATGCTGTTGCTCTTAAAGTAGTTTACTCCTGGGTCGTCGCCATCAATACCTGGCAACAACTCTGCTAGTAAATACTTAGTCAATTCTCTTATTTCTAAACCTAACATAGTTATAGGCAGTAAGATCCCAGCCATAAGCAACAATGGCATCACACCAGCGCCTACGCCTTGGTTTACAAATCATCTATGTGACTCTTTCAATGTTGGGAACACAATTGTTTTACCGTAAGCATAGAAGAATGATTTTAACTGCCATATAAGAGCATACCTAGGATCATTAGCATAAGTAGGTCTTTGTGCTGGGTTAGGTCTTACAATAGATTCATCTACAAACTGAGCCAACGCTTCATTGACCTTTGTACGTGTAGCATCATCTGCCTTACCGCCTTCCCAAGTCAACACCTCATCTGCGGTGATATTTAGTTCATCTAAGTAAAGTTGAGATGTAGTGTCTCCTTCCTGAGCTTTTCGTGCGTGATTCTGCAGAAATCTTGTGCCCATGCCCGTAGCAAACACCCTAGTAAACTTAGTGTATGCCTCTAATAATGTAACTCTAAACCAAACATCTGATACATTTTTTGAAGTTTGGTTCATAAAGTTCTGTTCTCCAGCAAAGATAAAGAAGCTGGACATCGCATCTACACCGATAACACCAACCTCTCGTGCTAACTCAGCAGCCTCTTGCGGGCTCTTTATCATAGTTTTAATAACATTAGCCACGTCACTTATCTTAGCTGTGCCCCTAGATCTTAGTACTGGCCCTGCTGTATCTTGCAAAGAAGCTAATACAGTAAAGGCTAGCAGAGTTATGATGTTTACAGGGAGCAACACGTTATTAGCTACTTTTAACCAGCCTTTATCTATGGGTGGAGTTTTACCAAACATAGAATCAATGATCCTTCTAGCGTCTTCTTGTTGTTCTGGGGTAAGTTGTTCTATTAGTCCGTTTAGTTCTTTTACACCACCTGATTGTTCAAATTCGTATTTAAGGGCTACTTTATCTAGGTACTGTTTTAAACCCACTTCTGCGGGTAAAGCAAGCCCCGCGTCCATAAGTCTTCTATTTGTAACCTTGTTCCATAGCTCTTTTCTTTCTTTCATCATACCAAGATCTATTTCATCGGATGCTGCGAAATCTAATTCGCCTGACCCTTTTTTGACTACACCACTTACAGCATCAGCTATTCTACTTTCTGATACCCCAGGATTAGCTTCTGCTAATACTTGCCTAGCGACTATTTGTAAACTTTCATTGCCCGCTATTTCTGCAATCGCGATTACACGAGGGAAAAAGTTTTGTCTTTCGTCTACTCCATATCTATCTAATCCAAGGTCTTTATACACGTTGTTAACTAGATACTCTCTTATTGCTTTAGCTCGTGGCGGTAGATCAGCTGTATCTTTAGTATCATCAGCAGCTAAATCTATTTGCTGTTTTTGTTCTGTAGTTAAGGTAGAGTAAATCCAACCATCTTCTACCCCTAATATCTTTGCTACCTCATTAAACATAGCATTCGCTCTTCTAGTTTTTAACGTAAAGATACCCGCTCTGCCTGATTCAGAAACAGACCTAGGGTCTAGATTAAAGAAGTTAGCTATAGCTACACCTATTGGACCGTAGTTTCTAAGCCTGGTATCAGAAGTAAGAAGTATTTTGGTAAGCCAAGTAGGCAAGTTCTTAGTCTTAAATAGTTTACTTGTCTGCTCCATAGCTTTTCGCAACTGCTTATCAGTAAACGTTTCTGGCCCGAGGACACTTTCAATCATAGTTTCTATGCTTGCTTTTGTTTTATAAGAAACATTCTGGTTTTCTGGGTTTATAAGGGTTTTTTGTAATTCAGCCGCATACTCTTGGAAGGTTTCGTCCACTGCTGTACGCTTTCTAAAGATCTTAGACTGGTCATACATTTTCTTTTGTGATTTAGCTAACCGTTTGAACCAAGCTTGAGCAGGTTTGTTCATACTGTCAAACACTGTGCCGTCTACTTCTATACCTAACTCTTTTCTTATAGCTACACCGAACTGATCAGCCATAAAGTTCTCTATGCCCGTGTCATCGTTTGTGTAGGTAGGAGGCACGTTGTCACCTTTCAGTATTTCTTCGTACGCTTGCAGTATTTTTTTCCTAGTAGCGGGCACTTTTAAACTCTTTTCTAGCTCTTGGAAAGTCAAAGAGTTACCTAATTCTTTTAAGAATGCAGAGTAGTATTGCCCTTCAGAGATGTCTGGATTTGTTTTCATTAAGATAATATCAAAATCTCTGTACTGCAGAGTCATAGCTACTTTATCTGATCGTTCTAAAAGATCTTGTCTTTTATCGTCAAAGTTTTTTTGGTCGATCACGTTTTTAATTCTTGTAGGTAACTGTGAATCGCTGTACCCTTCTTCTGCCGCTACAATGTGTAAGTTTGTTGTGAGCCCTAAGTTCCTAGCCGCTCCAATCATATTAGTAATTATTTGTTTTCTAAAAGGTAGGTTTGCTCTTGTCCTTGTCGTAGGTGCTGGGGTATCTATACCTTTTAACTTATTAATTTTTTCTGCTATCACTTTACCTAAGTACACTGCTGTAACTTTTTGGTATTTTGTGTTGTCCTTAAATTTTGGTTTTGTATTACTTGTTCTTGCTAGATCTGCATACCTATCTCTGCCCCTGAACTCTTTGCCTTGTTGTTCTTGATAAGTCTCGAACAAGTCTCGATCTCGAATATCCATTTTAATACTAGAATTATCAACTATCGAAGCACCACTAGGGTCATCTAAGTTATACATACCAGTCTCGTCTATAGAAGGTGTAGCTCTTTCTATAGCAATTGTTTGAAGGTCATCTAAGTAAGTTTCTATCGGTACATTTCTATCAATTGCACCACCCACTCCTTTAAATTGAGGGTCGATAATATCAACGTCTTGTCTGTAAGTTACCTGTTCGTTTGTGTCTCTATCTACACCGACCACATCACGAGTTACTTGTGTAGTTGCTTGCGGATCAAATTTACCGGGTTCATTCCTTATATCCGCACTGTTTATAGCAGCTATGACTTTACCTATTTCACTTAGGAACTGCATTATAGTTCTATCTTGAGCTTTGACTGTCCCATAAAATGCCTTAACTTCGCCTGGTGTCTTTTTAGAATCTTTATCTACTGCAGCATACCTGACACTCAAAGCGTCTTCGGCCCTAGCCGCAAGATCTTCTAGTTCTTGTAAAGTCATCTCCTGCATAGTATTAGCTTCAACATTTTGTATCAAAGGCAAAATATGTGAAGGGCTCATACCAGCGACTAAAGAGGTACCCTCTGTTTCGTACACCAAATCTTTTAAAGGCACGTTTACTTTTGCAAACCTATCGTTTGTAAAAAAACCGCTAGCTAATCTTGGAAGCCCAAATTGTTTTCTTAAATATTGAACCGCTTCTGAAAAATCCTCAATGTACTCTGGTATTTTTATTCTAAGAATACCTGCTCCAGGTCCCTCCGGCCGAGAGATTATGTCATCAAGAGCTGCTCCTAGTTGTATGTCACTTTTCTTTTTGGGCCCAGACATGATGAACACTGCTTCTTCTTTTACGCCTTGTGGGTAATACTCAAGTTGGAAATTATTTTCTTGTAATATATCTACTGCATCTAACAGAGCTGCGACTCTTTGCCCAGCTTGGTTTGTGTACTCTTCGGGCTGTCTGCGTTGTTTTATCTTAGATAGACTAGAGATACCCTCTAGTAAAACCGCCATATCTACATTTATTGGTTTTTTACTTTTGGCTTCGGGGTTTAGATTCTGTAATTTAAAGTGGATTGGTGTGTCATAACTACTAGACTTGGTTCTTGCGTTCGCTTGGTCTAATCGTATCTGGAGATCCGCACGTATGTTCCTAGTAGTCTCAACATTTTCTCTAGTAATCTCTCTAAACTGTTCTGGGTCAGGTTTCATCCTTACAATAACGAACCTGTTAGTTGCCTTTGTGGGCTGTCCTTGTTTAAGTGTTTTAAAAGATTCTACTAGGGTTGCTTTTAATTTAGCTTGGTTTTTTAATTTACTACCTCTAGATCCCGCCCCATTTAATGTTTTTATGTTATTTTCTGTAATAAACTGTTGAATGCTTTCAACCGTTGCATCAGGACCAACAACAAGAAAAGGTTTATTTAATTCACGTGCAAAATTAACAGTTTGTTTAGAACCGGGTGTAAGATTTTCAGGGTTATTTACTACAATAATAGTTCCGTCTGAGTTCGCGACATTCTTTTTAGTTCTAGATAAGAAAAAATTTCTGCCTCTACCAGTATCTGGATCTTCTTCCATGTTAAATTCTTGTGCATATTCTGGCTTTCGTCCATCTTCTGTTACAAAACCCCTTGGCATTAACCCACCCGTCTCCAACCCTGCTTCTTTCGCCGCTTGAACAAAAATAATATCTGCTCCAGTTTGTCCTCCAGAAATAACTTTAGGTGCTGCAGGAGCTACTGTTCTATCTGGAATTGTAAAAGTCTCGTTATTAGCAGTTGCTGTTCTAAGCTCACGCAAATCTGCTACGTCTACAAACCTTAAAAACCCAATACCGCCTGTTTCTTCTCTTTCTATCTTGGCTTTGTCTCTAAAAGTTTGTACTGCCCTTTTAGATAAAAAAGGTTTCTGACTTTCAAACTCTGCTTTCAAAGTCGGATGTATGTACGTATTCAACCCAGCAATAGAACGCCCGTCTGCTTTAGCATCACTTTCATCTATCTTAAACCCTACACTTAGTCTATGCTCTTTTAGGTCTTCCTCGTATTTTTTTACTTTCTTTTTGTTGTTCTTTTCTTTTTCTGTTAGGGGTTTTGGTTTTTGTTTATATCTTTTAGGGTCTACAAACGGGTTTTGTACAGTACCAGAACCAAATTTAGACATAACAACTGGATCTGCTTCTTTTATTGGGGCTTTAGCTTCTCTTTGTGCGGCTCTAAAATCAGCAAGTTGTTTTATATAGGCTTTATCTTTTCTACCCCTTTTGAAGTCTTTTGGGTTTGGTCTTTGTAAATCTAAAACTACATTAGTCCTACTTAAAACCTCACTAACTCCTACTAAAGGTATATTAGTAGCTTCTCTACTACCAAACTCATCCCTAGCTATACTACTCTCGATAGAGTCTGGTTGTTGCAACAAAGCCCCTTGTTCAGCTATTTCTTGTAACACCCCGTCTAGTTCCAGGGCTATAGTTTGAAAACCCCCTGAAGTCATTCTTTGTAAAAAAGCTCTATCTTCTTTTCTTAGAGGCCCAGCATTTTTTTCTGCATTTATTAGTTGGCCATAAATTCGTGAGTACCTGCGTCTTGCGTTTGAGTCGGGTGTGCCTATTTCACTTAATACTGCTTCGGCGTTTTTTCCAGCTGCTGGTTTTGCACCGGGTCTTCTTGCGGCATCTAGCCTAGCGAATTTAGCTTTTACTTCAGCTGATGCTGTTTTCTTCTCTGCCTCGCTTAATGTAGCGGCACGTTCGGGAGTATTTTTTCGTTCGAGCCGAGCTACTTCTAGGTCAGCTTGTTTTAATTCTTGCACTTGTTGTTCAGTAAAAACAAGAGTTGATCCTTCTCCTCTAGTTAAGTAACTTATTGTGCTTTCTAAACCTTTTATCCTTGCTTGCAGTTCATTTTCAAAAGCTGCGTCTTCATTTACCTTATCTCTCCTTGCTTCTACGCCCTGTTCATCTTCTATTTGTTGATAAGATTCAATAGTTTCATCAGAATTTAATTGCTCAAGCCTTTGTTTTGCGCGTTCTAGTTCAGTTTGTAATTGTTCGATTATTGAAGGGTTTGTTTGCCCCTGGGCTTCAGCGGCAGGCTGTGCGCCTTGACGTCGAGCAAGTAAAATTTTGCGTGTTTGTTGTAAAAAGAAAACAAGTTCACTGAAGTCAATAGGCAGTTTGTATTCGTTTTTAAGGTAACTATCAAACTGTTGTCTTTGGGCAGGGGTTACTCTACCTTTTCTTATATCAATGTTTGCTCCAGTTACGTCTATGTTTATTTGGCCTCTGTCCCCTTCTACGCCAGTATCATCATCACTAGTCCCCATCTCAGACATGTCGCTGGTTTCAAAAGCCTCTTTAGTAGCTTTTAGTACATCAGCATCTTTAGGTAACCCTTCTTGTCTAAAACGTCTATGTTGTGCCAAACTTTGTATTTCTATGGTGTATCTTTTCGGATCCATAGCTGCTCTTATGTTGTTCATGGCAGCTTCTGCAGCCTCTGCATCACCTTTGACATCTTCCCTAGCGGATTGATACTTAACAAACTCACCTTTTTCGTTATCAAAAAGACCAACTACGATGTCATCTTTGGGATCTCTAGACCTGCTAAACCCTAAGTTTTCTGCTAAAAAGCCTTCTAATACTCCAGTATCATATTTATACGGGCTGTCCATGATGTTTGCTAACCTACCAGCGGCGCGTTGGTTTGTGGTAAAAAAGACCCCTGTGGGTGTAGAAACACTAAACAACTCATTGTCACCGAACATCGCTTCTATTTTTTCTTGTATCTTTGCAAACTCTGCTTTTGACTCTATGGGAACAAACACACTATTAACTCCTGAGTTTTCATTACTCATGAAGTCGAATTGTGTTTCTAAAGCCCCCGCACGTTCGCCCATAACTGCGCCTATCTTCGCTGCGTTCTCTCGTTCGGTAAATATACGCATCATCTCGCGTTCTGCGGCACCTCTTTGTGAAAGGTTTCTAGCTTTATTTATAACTGCAGTACCTGCACCTAAACCACCACCAACACCAAGCCCGCCCATAAGACCAGCAAATAAAGCATTCACTCTGTCTATTTTTGCTTGCGCTTTCGTGTAAGTGTCGTCTATCCTAAACTTCTGTTGTATGGATAATTCTTCCTGTAAGAGTTCAGCAAGGCCCTCGGAAGCAGAAGTAACCGCACTGATTGAAGCAAAATCCTTAAATAAACTGCCTGGGGGTATAGGATCAAATCTAAATGGATCTGTGCTTGTGCCTCTTTTTATTCGCCCCGGTCTCTTTAATCTGCCTATAGTAGCTGCAACAGTTAACGCTTCAGCCCCAACCCCAACAGCACCAAAAGCTGTACCTTGTAGGATAGAATTAATAGCGTCTTGTTTAGTATCCATCCCTTGGTCGACATAGTCACTAAAAGCTATACCGGTACCCATACGTTGCTCTTGAGTAAACGCACCTAGAACTGCGCCTTGGGTAAATCTTTTGCCACGTAGGTTAGAACGCATAACACCATAAATAGTGTCTAGGTCTTCAAGTTCTTTTTTCGAAAACTTGTGCAAAGGTTTTTGTTTGTTGTTAACTCTAAATTGATTTTTGTATGCTCTACTTAAGAGGTCTTCTACTTCGCCTTTGTCGATCCCAGCTCGAGTTGTTTGTAGGGCTTTTACTCCACCTTCTACAGCTTTCCTTCGAGCGGCTGTCCCAGCAGCTGCAGCGGTTAATAGTGCAGGTGTTGCTGTACCACCGGTTAATATCGTACCACCAGCCACAACACCCCCCACAGCAACAGCTTCGGCTAAACTCGCAGCCAGTGAGGGTATGAATTGTCCCGTGGCAGCAACAGTATTTAGAAAAAAATCATGCACGTTGCCCTCTTCTAAGGCACTAGCAAAATCTGACTCAAGCCCTTGCAGAGGTATGCTAGCTTGGTCTTCTAGAAAATCTGCTTCGCGCAATCTATTACGTGCAGATACATCTCTTCCCCTAAGTGTATCTATAGCAGCTAAAAAGTTTTGGTTTTGAGCCCTAATATTATCGTAACCAGATGCTACACCTGCGCGAAAAGCTTCGCCTAAAGTGTCTATAGGCTCTACTCTTTCTACGCTTGGTCGGGCAAGCATGCCCTGTTGGGGACTTCTAAAGTCAGTGCGATCAGTAGTTTTTCTTGCTAAATCGCCTTCTTTTATTTTATTGATTGAGTCGGTAGTAATAGCCACACTTTAGTTCCCTTGATACTCCTGGATGTACCTACTTACATATTGAGCTGTTACCACGTCATTAAATATATTGCTATATTTCGCACCCGTTAATTCTTTCCCTACTTGGTTACCTTGACTATCTACCGCGATAATTTCATCAAGTACCTTTTCACCTTTTCTGTTTTCTTTATACTTAGCACGTAGGCTGGCTGTTGGATCACCAAGCGGCATATCTGGGTTTTTAGTCCTAAAGAAGCTAAACAGACGCCCAAGTCCAGTCGGATCAACGCCTTCTGCCCTTATTAAATTGAACATCGTTGTACCTAAAGCATTTCTAAAGTAACCGTCCATTTCTAAGCCTTCTGGTCCTCTGAATAGGCCTAGTTGATTCGCTTGATCATAAAAATTAATTATATTCCTGAAGTTTACGCTAGCTTCACCTTTGAGTTTCTGGGGTCTAAACTCACCAGACTCAGAGTCGATTATATTGCTTGTAAAGTCTTTTAGTTCTGAATTTAGTTTTGTGGCAATATCTTTAGCCCTGTCGTCTTGCAGTTCTCTAATTCTAGCGTTAGATTCAGTTATGTATTGATCTAGCCTTGCATTCATGTTCATAGACTCTCTATCAAACTGTTGTACTTGCATAGGACTTGTAGAAGCATCTCCAGTTGCTAACAATCTATAAGCGTCTTGGAACTCTGTGCTAAAATCGCCACCTGCGGTTACAGCTATAGCGGCAGCTATTTCTGCTTTACTAATATCAATAGAGCTATCGTAATCAGGGAGCTTGTTAAGGTCTTCAGGGGCGGCTACGTTATATTTATTAAAAGCAGCACGTGCTTTGTCTAAAATATTTTGATCCCCACCTACTTCGATCATCAAGTCTTCGTTTTGTTTCACAAAACTAAACATAGCTTCTGGACTAGAATACATAGGAAACACAAGTTCACTATCCTTCAGGCGCCCTCTTAGTTCTACAGCTTCTGCCTCTAGTCTTTCGATTTCCTTGCGTTCTTCCTCTGTGTTACCGCCAGCCATCCTCACTGGGTTACCAAGCCTTCCTGCAGTTCCGTCCCCCACGCTTCCACTTACACCAGTACCAAACACTGGTTTAGCTTTTTTTGTTAAGGATGTTCTTTTTCCTTTGTTTTCTGCTAAATCCCTTCTAAGTTTCTCTCTGTATGCGTCCAAGCCATCATTAAAATCTGAACCCATCTCAATTAACAATTCAAAACCTTGCGCAGGATCTAACTCGCCGCTTTCTACCAAACCTTCGATCACATCTACTGCCTCTGGGACAGATCCTGCTTGCTCTAGTTTTTGTGAGATTGGGTTTTGGCTTGCTTCTATTCCGCCTAGAGTAGTTAGTGCTTGTACTCTACTACCAAAACCTTTTCTAGATCCGGTGAGCCTGTAAGATTGTCTTTGCAAAATAGTGTTTGTCATAGCACGAAGACCCTCTGTGTCAGTAAACATAACTACATCTTTAGGGTCATTACTAAACCCTAACGTCTTTGGGAATACCCCTTGTTTAGTTTCCACCTCAAAAGCAATACCTTGATCAGTCTCTTTGAAATCTATAACTCTACCCTTTTCTACTTTTTGTGTGTTGATGTCTTTATAACTAGTCGCGATCGGACTTGAGTTTATTACTCCCAATATAACTTCTTTGCCGCCTGGTTCTGCAAGCAATTCTTTAAATCTATCCTCGGTTATCTGAGCGTATTTTTGGTTATCATCTAGCGATAACGTATCAACATACGGAGCTACACTCTCAAAAACCTCTGCTGCTCGCCTATCGTTCTGTTCTGTAATCTGAGCCCCAATACTGTTGGCTCTTTGTATGTCTGCTAATGTTGCCATATTAAATTAGGAACGCTGCTAATATAGAAGCTCCCATATTAGTCATTTGAGAAGCATAATTAGCTTTAGCGCCTTTGTATGCTCCTCTTCTTTGCACTTCACCTTGAGCCGCAGTGCCTAGCCCTTCTAAAGCCCTAGCGTTGACGCCTTGACCTATGCCGATTAGTTCTTGCAACGTAGCTTGGTTCAAGGCTCTTTGTTGAATCCTAGCATTGTTGACCGTGTTAGCTAAAGATAAAGCTCCGCCTCTTTGAGCGGCCCGTTGTTGCTGTTGAAGTTGTGCTTGAGATAACCCCGCACCTCCATATCGCTCTAAGTTACGTCTTTGTACGCCCGCAGCAACTTCTCTTTGCCTCGCTGCTTTTTGTCTAGATCTATCTATGAGAGTGGTATCGTCAGTTGAACCTAACAAACGCTTTTCAAAGTCTCTAAAATTTTCTATGTAATCGTTATAGTCTTCTCTAAGAATATCAGCAAAAACTTGATCGGGATTCTCTACAGGTGCTAAACCGCCTACAGA
>TARA_R100000231_G_scaffold37002_1_pt1 | contig 13249 bp, 7 predicted proteins | sample TARA_R100000231 | Tara Oceans TARA_R100000231 (sample SAMEA2620565) | marine metagenome | biome: marine biome (ENVO:00000447); feature: surface water layer (ENVO:00002042); material: "saline water (ENVO:00002010), including plankton (ENVO:xxxxxxxx)" | depth 5 m | reverse complement strand
AGGAAGGTTTATATACTGCTTGGTACATACGGATCTAGTAATGCTGCACTCAGGGAGATGTGTGATGAGTTTGGATGGGATGCCAATGAGTTAAAAGAACAGATTGAGCAGTGTCAAGATTTTTATGATGCACTTCAAGAATACAGAGAAGAAGGTGCGTATCCAGAAATACCACAGAGTAAAAGAAACTCAAGACTTACTACTGCACAATTAAATACCCTCTATACTCAAGAGGCAGCGATGATTCAGTTTATGCACCTAGAAGATGCTAAGGCACAAGGTAAAGCAGGTACTGACTTTGCAATTAAATTAATTTTAGAGGCAGGAATGCTGGATATCGTAGAGAATGTATCTGAAAGACCAGAGATCAAACATTACTTTGATCAGCAAAAAGAAGGCCCGGGTGTACTTGAAGGGCACAGCATTGATAACACAGAACTGATTGTTGATGACGGACTTCCTGATTTTAGTAAAAAAGAAGAAGATGATCTACCAACTATTGCACCGGATCTATAATGTATAAACCATACCCTTGGCAACAGAATATGCACGAAAGCGAAGCCAAGATTAAATTTGTGCAAGCTGGCAGGCGTGCTGGCAAAACACGTTCTGCGTTGAATGAAGCCCTCTCTGTGATACGGAAAGCCTCAGTCATGCCTGTCATCTTTCCCGGTGAAACTAAAAAACAAACTGCAAATGAAGCAGGATTAATACCACCTATCCATGTGTGGACAGTTGCACCTACAAGAGCACAGATGTTACAGCAGTGGAACGAGATGCAAGAGTTTATACCTGAGAATCTTGTAAGAGTAAAAAAAGATAATCAAAGAGGTGGCAGAGGTGGTGGATTTAAACACGATGAATTAAACGTGTGGCTAGATTTTAAAGATACAAACGGCAAATGGATGGCAGGAAAGTGGAGAAGATCTGTTTTCTGGGAACTGAAGTCTGCCGATAATCCAGAAGGACTGCAAACTGTAGGTCTTGATTTTCTACACATGGCTGAATCCCAAGACATCAAAGAAGCTGCGTGGAACAAGGTCAGGCCTACGCTTAACTCTCCCGGTAGAATGGGCAGGGCTATTGTAGAAGGCATACCTCCAGAAAGCTCACAGCACTGGTTTGCAAGAAATTTTAAGATGGCAAAAGATAATCCATCAAACAGAAGAGAGGCATTTCACGCATCTACGTTTGATAATCCGTATCTGACTGAAGACGACAAGATGGAGATAGAAGAAGAAAAGGCAACTCTTACAGAGAACATTTGGGAAAGATTCTACATGGCTCATCAACCAGAGGGAGCAGGTAACTTTTTTAGAAATGTTACTGCAGCGTACTCAAAACCAGATTCTGTAGAACTTGCAAGACCACACGAAGATAGATTCTATGTAGCAGGTCTTGATCTAGGTAGAACTAACGATGCGACAGTTTTGATTATCAAAGACAGACAATCCAGAACTTCTGTGTTTGCTGTAGAACTTTTAAAAACAGATTGGTCTCTGCAGGTAGAAACTATCAAGCGTGAGGCGATTAGATGGGGTGTACAAGAGATTTACATGGACTCTACAGGTCTAGGTGGTAAATTAGGAGAAGACGTGCTGTATCGTGAGCTTATGGAAGAGTCTATTCCTGTGGTTGGGTACAACTTTACACCTGCAAAAAAATATCAATTATTTTTAGACTATGCACTGTCGCTTGAAAAAGAAACAGTTGCATTTCCACAGAGTTGGGGTAAACTAATAAGTCAGTTAGAAGACATTGCACATAGGGAAACAGCAAATCGGGGACACACTTTTTATACTGTGTCCGGGAGGCATGATGACTGGGTGGATGCAGAATGTTTGGCTTTAATGGCCTGTGATCCTGCTGTAGATATGAATGAAGAAAAATTCTTTCCTACGTCAAAGTCTGGAATCACCCCACTAAACTCAAGCTATTCTAAGAAGTCATCCAGAATAAAAAGATGGAGACAGATGAAGCGTGAGATGGAAAACTACGAAGAACCTGAGCTCCTGATAAAAGAACAATAAGGAGTAGCATTGGTATCATATCAAGGTGGCTATCAACAGACATCTTCTGATCCAGAAGAGGAGATAGCAAGAGAGGGAGCAAATCCTATAGAAGAACCTTTGGTTAGTCTTGAACTTATCATGGATAAGCTAAATCAGGGTAAATCAAAGTTTAGAGATTTCTATGATTTGTGTAGTGAGTCTGAAGAATTTTATCTTGGTGAGTTTGATTTTGATGTTCCAGAGACTGGATCACTAATTAGACTTGGTACATCTCAAAGTGTTGTCAACTCACTTGTAGCACACGTTACACCTCAGTTCTTAGATATATCAGTGCCATCACCGGGAGCAAGAGGTCAAGCAAGAGCAGAACTTATTGAAAAGTTTTTGATCGGTGCAAATCATATGCTAGAACAGTTTTCTCCAACTAGAAGAGAGATTGCAAAGCAAATGGCATTGTACGGAGTTGCTTGGGAAAAGACAGAGTTTGCTGCAAACAGGTGGCAAGAGTTTCCAGAACCTCCAGCAGATGGTCAAGACGCAGATTATAAAGAACGTGTAAAAGAAGTTCTTGATAATAGAAATCTTACATTCCCCGTTATTACTACAACAGTAAACCCAAAAAGTTGTGTTTGGGATCTTAACAATGGACAAGATCCTAGATGGATAATCCATTACTACGAAGTAGACGCAGACTGGGTTTCTGCACACTTTCCTGATTGGGATGGCCCGATGACAGGAAGAGTAGAATTTATTGAATACTGGACAAAAACGCAAGTAGCGTATGTAGCAGATGACAAATTTGCATTAGAGCCAAGGCGACACGGATACAAGACTCTGCCATTTACACAGTATTGGCCTCACACAGGTTTAATGACCGAGGACGCTGAACCTGAAAGATTATACAGAGGAATACTGCATGGTAACTTCGATATGCTTAGAGCAGAGTCTAGGCTGGCTTCACAGTACATGGACATTGTTGCTAACTCAGCATGGCCGACTAGAGACTTTAGAGGGCCTCCGGGTATCACAGAACAAGTTATGGATGGTTACGAAGAGACACCGGGTGCTAAAAACTTTATGCCTCAGAATGTAACTATTGAGCAGAGCAGAGTAGCAGAACCACCTGCATCAATACAGATTGCACAGAGCATGATGAGCAGAGCTATTGAATCTAATACTGCACCTGCTGTTGTCAGGGGAGAACGGCCACAAGGTGCTGCATCTGGTTATCACACTGCAGTTCTTGCAGGTATAGCAGCTTTGAACTTTGGTCCGTATGTAGAAGCATCTCAAAGAGGCCTTCAGAACAGAAACTCTATTGTGTTACAAATTATTGAAAACGTAATTCAAGATAAGGTAACTGTATTTGGAAAAACAGAAGCTGGTGCACTAGATGCAATAATCAGGCCTAACGATATTAGAGGTCACTATGTGAACATGGTGCAACTTACACCAACATCTCCAGAGGAACAGGAAAGAAAACTAAATCTTTATGCAAACCTTTGGAGATCAGGATTTATAGACCACGATACATCGCTAAGAAAAGCAGGTGTGTCAAATGCACTAGATGTAAGATCTAGATTGCTGGCAGAAGAGTTCTTGAAATCTCAACAGGTACAAGAGGTTCTTCAAGGTGAGGCAGCTAGAAGAGTGCCATTGTTAGCACAGATCATTGAGTCTGCTAGTGGTGGACAGACATCTACGGCTCAAGCAGAGCAGATTGCACAAAACATTATAAACACTCAGGGCTCACAGCAACTACCAAACGCTGGAAACTTTAGTTCGGTGAATCAACCACCAAGAACTTTAGCCTCAGAAAGAGCAAGAGTTCAAACTAACACAAGACCTGTAATACCGGGAAGTCTTAGAGAGCAAGATTTAGTTGCTCGTCAAATAGCTAGCCCAGCAAGAACAGGAAACCAAAGAGTCCCGGGTAGAGACTTACCACCCGGATTAGGAGTATAAATGGGCAAGAACGATTTTATAAATAACGCATTTAAAGAAACAGATGACCTAATGAAAAGATTTTTAGGAACAGTCGGAGAGTCTTACAAGGATATGCAGAAACCTGAAGATCCAAAGCAAAGACAGGCTAGAACTAGAGAAGAAGCATTAGAAAAATTACTAAGGGGAATCCAACAATGACAATGTTTAATTATTTTACGGGCCAAACACAAGCCCAAGAAGAAGCTGCAAGGAGAAGGCGTAATCAAGATGTAGATCAATCTACAAGTATGCTTTCACCGGGTACAAGTCCATCTGCAATTACTGGTGGTTTGCTTGAACAACAGCAATCTTTTATTCCTCAAGGCACATTTGAACCAAACCCTGATGTTCTTCAAAATATTGTAGCAAGTAGGACTCAAGAAGTTTTACCTGAAAATAGACAGGTTGATATAGGTGGTCAAACAGTTGTAGGTGGAACAGCTCCAGTTCTAGACGCTGCAGGAATTAGTAATATGGCAGCACAAAGAGGCACAGGAATAATATCAAATCCACAGGGCTCATTCCCACCTCCACTTCCACCTCCACCACCTCCACCACCTCAAGGAGCGAGTTTTGGAAGAGGTCAGGGCTTTGAAGGTCTTGAAGGTCTTTATACAAACATACCCGGATTTGAGTCAGGTCCATCAGTATCAGTTGGTGATTTATTTGTGACTCCTACAGAAGGTTTTAATTTAGGTCAAGAAGGTGCTACTGTTGGTGATGCTTTAGATAAAATTACAGATTCTGATCAATATCAACAAATGCTTAGAGATCAAGGTACACCTATAGTTACTGACATTATTGAGGACATTGAAGATCCTAATAAAGAAAGCACTGAAGAATCATTAGAGGATGGAGCAGGTACAGGTAAAGATGGACCTGCAATCTCTACATTTGATAATGCTAATTTAAAAAGTTTGGAAACTCAAATAGGTGGATTGAATACAGGCCTTGGTGTACAGACCTCAGAGGCTTTAACATCTGCTTATAGTTCAGGTAGAGCTGCAGTAGAATCTGCAGGTGCAGATACAGTATTCTTAAATAAATTTTTTAAGCAATTATCTCAGCCACTTCAATTTAATGAAAATGGTTCTCCAAAATTACCAGAGTTCCCGGGTGAGTTATTGCAACAGCTTACAAGAAATATTGAACAAACTGTTCCTAATCCAGCATTCTTAGCACTTGATCCTCAAGATGCAGTTGCTGCAGGTATACCAGACACAATAACAACTGTTGTACCTACCTTAGATCCTGCAGGAGAGCTTCTGTTGGACTTTTACAACGAATATATAGGTAACGCTTTATTAATGGCTAGAGAGGCTCAGAAACAAAAGAATGAACTTGCAGTAGCAGAGGCTCAGGCAAATCCGTTTGGACTTACTGCACAAGATCAGCTTGAAATAGAAAAATTAAGAACTAATCCATTTGGTTTAACTGCAGAACAAGCATTATCTCTTGAAAGACAAGGCTTAAGTGCAGATGACTTTATAGAGTTGGAGTTAGAAAAACAAAGGATTGGTGCAAGACCAAACTTGATACAGGCTATATCAGGGTTCTTTCAACCGGGTACAGTAGCTGCTCTTGGAGGCACTCAAAATGTAGAAGGGTTATTATCTAGGCTTGGTGCATTTGATGGTGCAAGAGAAGTAATACCAACAGTTATAGAACAACTTGGTGGTGGCACAACTCAAGCAGCACCAATATCACAAAACTATTTGCAGTCCTTAGTTGGCAGAGTTCCTGATGATGTTTTGAGTTCGCTTGAAACTGGTGTTCCTTTGACAAGTGCAAGATTGGCACAACTTGAAAGAGAAAATCCTACTGCACTTCAAATATATCTTGGTAATCTAGCAGGACAAGGAACAACGCAAAATCAAGCAGTTCTTGAAAGTCTTGGCAGAACGCCGGGTGTACAAAATAGACGAGCCAGTCAAATAGGAGCAGTAGTAAGTTAATGCTTGAAAGGTATAGACCACAGAATACTTTAAGGAACAGGACAAGAAAGAAACAACTTGATAGTTTACTTCAGCAACCTGATCCTAGGCTATATGAACAAGCTAGAAAAAGAAGACAAGAAGCTGAGTTTAGAGAAAGGGTTGAAAGTATTGAATCTCAAGTACCTGATACTCAGGAAAGCCCAGAGGTAGTTACTGCACAAGAACTCAGGAAACCTGCTGGTGGTACTGAAGCTGAACTTGGTCTAGAACAGCCAGATAAAAGAAATGTTTTTGCTAGGTTTGGTGAAGACGTGCTTTCTAAAATTACAGGAGCACAAAAAAGTTTTGCTTCTGGTGTAGCTTACCTTGGTACCACAGATTTACCTTTTACCGACAAGACACCACTTGAAATTGCAAACGAGCATTTGCCAAGATCTGTTAGAGGCCCACTTCAGTTTGGTGCACTAAACGAATTAGGAAAAAGTCTAAGGGAAAAAGGTGTAAACGCATCAGATTTTTTTTCTACAGAGGTTGGCAAAGATGGAGAGTTGCCGGAATCACAAAAAAAGATAATAGATTCGTATGATCAAACAGACTTAGGCGATTACTCAACTGTAAACGATGCAGTAGAGTTTGGTTTGAATACCATTGGAATATCAACTATTGATGACAAAGGAATACTTGAAGATATAGCAGGTATTTTTAATCCTTATGCTCAAGCTGATAGAATACTTAAGCCTTCTGTTGCAAGTACAAATGCAAAAATGTATTTAGAAGCTGCAATCAAAGGTGAGCCAGTTCCTGAAAATTTAACTAATATTCCAGAGTTTTCTAAAAAATTTGGACTAGAATTAACATACGATCCACTTAACTTTGTTGAAGCTGGTCTAGTTGTTAAAGCTGCAAGAGCACCAAAAACTTTATCTAAGTTTCAACTTGGAAGAGATACACTTGCAAGAGCTGCTACTTCAGATGGCTTAATATTAAACAAAAATGTTTTACTTAATGCTGATGAAGCAGAAGAAGTAATATCTTACGAAAGACTAAGAAGAGCAGGGCTGGGTAATGAGGATCTTCCTACAAGAGCTGGTTTTGAAGTTGGAGAGCAAGTAGCGTCAATTCTTGGCTATAAGAGAAGAGAGCTTGTAGAAATATTTGAACAGCTTACTACAGAAATTGATAACGCTAAATATTTTAATCAACCAAAAGTAAAACAATCTTTTTCAAAACAACAAAATCTTGATCCTAACGCAAATCCAGTTACTTTTATTGGTGGCAAAATAAGAACAATAGAAGAATCAGAAGCACTACTTAAAAAATTAAATAATTTCTTAGTAAATGATGAGGTTATATCTGCACAATCAAGAGGAAGTTTTACTGCAGATTTACTTAGAGATACCTCTGGTGTATTTACACCTTCAACTAGAAAAAATGTAAGGTATGGCAATAAGACACCTAGCTCACCATTTAAAAAAGCAAGTGATATTGATGTTAATGCTAAAACTTTATTTGAAACACCTACTGGTGCAACAGTGTTGTCAGGAGAGACTATAACAAGTGCATCAATAAAAGGAAAAGTCCAAAGATTTATATATGGTTTTATTTCACCTAGAGCAATTATAGGAAAAGATGCTCTTTACAATTTTGACAACCCAAGTGATTATCTTGAAGCAGCTCATCAAGTATACCTGCAACAAACAAGAGCAATACCTGACTTAATAGAAAAATCACCAGCATTTGCAGAACTTAAAGAAATAGGTAGCCCTTTTAGAAAAGACCCTGTTGCTGGTATTACTCACATCGGCGATACAGAGATCACTGAAAAACTTTTAAGAGACTTAGGTATTAAAGTGCCACCAAAAACAGATGATGGAAAGTTAATTATTCCAACGTCTGAGTTTTATGGTAAATTTTTTACCACAACCGGCAATCAACAATACTGGAAACTTGTAAACTCATCTGGGAACATAGCAAGAAATGTAGGTGAGGCAGCAGCAACACCGACAGGAAAATACGTCAGAAAGTTCCAAAAAATTTTTGAAGACAGATTAGAAGAAATGTTTGCTAGAAGCATTAATGGATATGATAGATCAAGGTTTTTTGATCAACCATTTTTAAAAGGTGAATCTTATGTTTCAAGGGTTGCAGCACAAATAATCAAGGAAGGCACAGATGCAGAAAAAGCTCTTCTTGCAGGAGCAAGTTTTGATCCTACCAAGCTAAGAGTTTTGGATGAACAAAGTTTACAACAATTTGTAAAAGATGGTGGTAGATACCAAAATGATGAATTTGACATTATAAGAACATTTTTAAATTCTACATACAAAAAACAATTTGATGATGAACTTTTGAAAAGAACTCAAAACATTGCTGCACTTAAACTAGACGAAGGTCTTTATGAAGGAAGAAAAATATTAGATGATGAAATAGATAAACTTCAAGATTCTTTGTTAGGAAAAATACCTTCTACACCTGTAAATTTATTTAACAAACTTAGATACAATTTTCCAGAGTTAACAGAGGATTTTCAAAGAACAGAAAGGCTTACTGGCCGTGAAAGAGAAATGGCTTTAAAGGCCCTCAACAAACAAATTGAGGCAATTAAAAAGAATCCTAATTCTGTATACGGACAAAGATCAAGACAAATAGATCAGGTTGCACAAGAAACTGAGCAGCTTGCTAATGAATACGCATCTTTTGCAAAAAATACAGAGTTTGGTAATCCACTTGTTGATGAAAACTTAGCAAGAGCATCTAGAAAAAAAATAGCTGATGCTTTAGGTAAATCAGATGTTGCAGACTTTGATAGTGAGCTTATGAAGGCTCTTAAATCAAGCCCAACTGGTAAAGCCTTTTTAACTATTGGTAAAAGGGGACTAGAACTTGCTGAGAGAACTGGAAATATTATGAAAGGTATCATGGCTAACTTTGACCTTGCTGCACCACTTTTACAAGGTCAATTTATACTTTCTAGAGATCCAAAGTCTTGGGCACAAGGAACTAAATTAATGATAGATTCATTAAATGATGAAAGATATTACTATCAATTTATTTCACAACATAGCGATACTATACAAAAAATGATTGATGGTGGCATACCTCTTGGTGCAAGAACGTCTGACTTTTTTTACCTTTACACTAAAGGTGGTAAAGATTTTGACGAAGGAAGCAGAATAGCAAGATTGTTTGGCAAATTGACTGGCAAATCATATTTTTCAAAATCAGACATACCTGTTTATCAAATGAAAAGTAAAATAGGAAGAAAACTGCAGGGCACATATAGTGATCCACTTGATGCTTACAAGATACTTACTTACGAGGCATATGAGCCACTCATTAAAAATGCACAAGAATTAGACGAGCTGCATCATTTCATTAGAGCATCAACAGGTTCAATGGATACTGCTGCAATGGGAATTGGTCAAACACAACAAGCAATAGAAAACACTTTAGCATTTTTCTCTCCAAGGTTATTTAGAGGTATTGTAGCTTTAACAGTAGACGCATTCAGAGGTAATTTAAGAGGTGAGCTAGCAAGAGAAGCGTGGGCTAAACTTGTTACTGCACAGTTTATTTTAATGAAAGAATATGCAGACATTACTGGTGGTGAGCTAAACATTGATCCTTCTTCTGGAAATTTTGGATCTGTAGTGCTTCCGGGTGGAAACACAGTTGGTTTTTCTCAAACACTTACAGCACCTATGAGATTGCTTGCTGAATCTGCAGAAATAACAATGGAAGGGCCAGAAGCCATGAAAGCATTTGTGTCAAAAACTGCAACAGAAACATCAGAAGGCAGAACGTTTTACAATCCATTAACAAGAATATTAAGGTCTAAGTCCTCAGTATTTGGAGGAACAGTATGGAACATAGCCACAGGTGAAGATTATTTTGGATACGATGTTTCAAGAAATCCATTTGATTTAGAATTTTACAAAGATTTGCCTGTACCTTTACCTTTTGCATTTCAAGCAGCAATAATTGATGACGTAAGCAGAGCAGCAAGAGAACCTGATTACACACTACCTTTTATTGGAACTGAGTTAGATTTTTATTGGTTGCAAGCACTAAATCCTCTTGGTGTAAAAGAATATCCTCAATCAAACTGGGCTTACCTTTATAATACACGAGACGAAATAGCAGCAAGAAGATTTCCTAGTGGAACAGGCAAACTAACAGAGTGGAGAGATTTAAGCAGATTGCAGAGAGAGGGCCTAGAAAATCCACCTTCTGAAATACTTGAAGGCTTATCAGAATCAGAAAAAGCACAAATTTTAAACGATGCAGCAGTCCTTAAAAGAGTTTCAGAAAAAGTATACGCAAATGTAACTGATCCAAATACACCAGAATTTATGGAAGAATACTATGACAGTTTAAATGCTATTGAGAGAGAAGCTAGAGCAAAAATTGACGCACTTACTGAAACATTAAAACAGGGTGGATTAGCATCTAGTCCTCGTCAATATGAATCTGCAATGCAAATATTTAGAAGAAAAAGAAAAGAAATTACTGATGATAAATATGACGCTATAGAAAAAATAATTTCAACTGATGTTGAGTCATATCATAAAGAACAAAGTGCTAAAAACCCAGAAAATTCAATAAAATTTTATTTAGATCTTTATAACAGAAAAGTTTTTGATAATCCTGCTAATTATCTTGAAGACGGAGAGTTTGATTATCAAGCTATGCAAGAGGCAGACAGAAACTTTTTGCAATATGATCTTGATGGAAACAAAGATTTGTATGATCAAATAGTAAGTATAAGATTTCAAAAGAAAGATCTAAACGAGTTTGAAGCAGAAGTTGTAATTGGTCATCACATATTTGGTGGTAAATATTGGCAAGGTGCAGACACGGCTACATTAAATGAGTTTCCTGATGTAGAAAGAATATATTACGATAGATATCAAGGTGCTAGTCCAGATTTTAAAAGAGTGCTTAGGGATGAAAACCCAAGGTTAGCAGAGTTTATATCTGTTAGAAACAAAGTAAGGGATCAACTTAGAATGAACGATCCTTACCTTGATGCTTGGGTGTATAGAAATGGATATGATAATGAACTTCTTTCTGATGCTTGGAGAATAAATGGAGAACCTAACCCTCTTGAATTGTATGCACTAAGAGATGTTATTCCTGTTGATTGGTCACAATTAATGAGAAATAGAAAACAAGTATTCCCAGAATACTATTGACATTTAGAGAGAGAAAGAGTTTATAATATATATATATAGATAATAAAATATATTATTTATAATAATTTAATGTAATTAATTAAGGAGTTACGGCTCAAATGACTACAGATAAAAACGAGGTCACGGCCTCAGAGCAAAATAATGATGTTACGGCAGAGGAAAAAGCTCAAGAAATCGTTGAACAGGTTTCTGAACAAGTAAAAGAGCAGGTACAGGAAGAGGTACTGGAGAAGGTAGAGGAAGAGCCTAAACAGGAAGTTGATGTTGCAGAGATAATAAGAGATACAGTTTCTAAAGAGATGAATAAGCTCAGAGGAGACCAAATCAATTACACTGCACAACAGTTAAAAGAGATAAGACAAAACATTGCTGAAGACCTCAAGGGGTACAAAGAGCACCAAGAAGCTCTAGAGCAACAGAGATTATCTCAGATGGATCCTGAAGAACAGGTTGAATATTGGAAGCAAAAGGCACAAAAGCCCGTTGAACCAACTGTGCAAGAGCAACAACCACAGAGAGATTTCTCTCAGGTTTACTCAGCAGCACAAGGTGCAGCAATGGCTCTTGGAGTCAATGTTGATGTAAAACATGATCAAAGACTCTGGGAAGGTGCAAACGCTGGTATGACTGATCAAGAGTTAGTTGCACTAGCAAATTCTAATTTAGCCAAACTTAAGAATCCAGAAACACAACAACCTCAAAAGCAAGCTCCTCAACAAACACCTCCACCACCTACTACTGAAGGTGCTCCTAAAGCTGGAAATAAAAGGTTCTCAACTGTTTCTGATCTAGCATCAGAGATGGCAAAAGGATCTTTGACAGCAGAGCAGTTCAGAAAAGGTCAGCGTGAAATAAAAAATCAAGGATACACAACTTTATAGAGGTAAAATAAAATGGCAACAGGATTGACTTTATCGTCAAGTTCTAGTCTATCAGACCAATCTAGTATCGTTATTGCTAACGCAATATCTAATATAGAGCCTGCTGGTCCTACAAACCAGCTAGTAAGCCGATACGACATTCCTCAAGGAAGCAAGCAAGTTAATGTCCCTATCTGGGGTAGAAACGATGCAGCAGCCTTATCAGAAGGTGTTGATTTAACGGCTCCTCAACAATTGTCAGTAACTGTGACAAGCATTACAAGCTCTGAACACGGAATAATGACTTTTGTATCTGACAGACTACTAAGACAAAATAACGAAGACATACTTTCACACGTTGGAGATGTGCAAGGTGGAGCTTTAGGTAGATTACTTGAAGACGACCTTATCACTCTTTTCGATGGGTTTTCAAACCAAATCGGATCAGCAGGAAGTAACTTAACTTACAGAGATATTGCTGGTGCAGTATCTTTCTTAAAAACAGATAACAACTCATCTTTTGGTATGGCTCCGGGTACGCCTAACGCAGTTATGCACCCAGAACAAATTAGAAGATTCGTACAAGAAGTAACTGGCATTCAAGCTGGTGGTTCTGGTATGGCAGCACAGCCAATCCCAGAAGGTATCACAGCAGAAGTAATCCAAAACTACTTTAGAGGAAACGAAAGAGCTTTCGGTGTTCCAATATTCCAATCAGGTGTATTAGGAAGAGATAGTTCTGGTGACGCTAAAGGTGCAGTTTTCGTTCCACAGGCTCTAGCTTTGGCTATGGCTCACGAAATGGAAGCTGAAGAAGAAAGAGATGCTTCACTAAGAGGTACTGAAATGGTTATGGTTGGTGAATGGGGAGAAGCTGAAGTAGCTGATCCTTGGGGTGTTGAAATGATAGGTGCAGCAGACGCACTATAGGAGGCTAATTGACTACGCAATCACAAGATTATTTCGTTAAACATATAGAAAGTAATGACGATCATCTGTACACAGTGTTGTATGACTCTGTTACTGGAGATCCGTTTAGGATAAAAACTGAAATGGCAGGTCATTATCTTACTAAGTTGAAGAGAAAATCTAAGATCGTAGACAACAAGTTGGTATTCACAGGTGAGTGGATACCTGCCTTCGTAAAAACAAAAAACGAAATCATTGGTTCTCCGTCTTCCGGCGAGACTGATAGGGTTGCTCCTGACAGTCAGGTTAAAGCTGGGAAACGAAGACGAGGTAGGAGAGGTAGAAAGAAA
>TARA_R100000231_G_scaffold75791_1_pt1 | contig 13276 bp, 19 predicted proteins | sample TARA_R100000231 | Tara Oceans TARA_R100000231 (sample SAMEA2620565) | marine metagenome | biome: marine biome (ENVO:00000447); feature: surface water layer (ENVO:00002042); material: "saline water (ENVO:00002010), including plankton (ENVO:xxxxxxxx)" | depth 5 m | reverse complement strand
TTTTCTCCTATAATCAATAGCTTATGGCATTGGGCCAAAGCCTTGATTTTCATTCATATCAATCATGTCTGCTTGCGCAAATGGAGATTGGTTAAAAACATTTGTTGCAGTAATCCCAGAATCTATTGGAAAATTAAGTTGAGGGTTTACTAATAATTTATCTTCTTCATTTTCATCTACAGGAATATTTTTATTTCTCATAGCATTAAAGAAATCTGCTAAAGTATTTGATTGTCTAAACGTATCAAATGTACCTGGTATTCCTGCAATGCCTCTTCCTATAAAACCAGCCACAGGATTTATTAATCCTAATGCACCAGTAAGAAGACTACCTAATCCAAATTTACCAGATCCATCTAAGGCAAATGTGGGTCTATCAATAAGATCTTCAATTGCTTTAATTCTACCTTCTCTTACTACAGCTTTTTGATTTAAATCTTGTTCCGGAGTTGTAAAGCTTTCTGGTGCAGTATAGTTACCGTCTCCTTCTCCTCCTGCTGGTGTATCAGCACCTGGATTACCAGCACCACCTTGATTCGTAGCTCCTCCCTGATAACCACCCGGTCCTCTATAACCCGGTCTTTTTTTACCTTTTTTCTTTTTTACTAATTGCATTATGCTCATTTTGTTTTTCCTAATAAATTTAAACTAGGCATAATTACAGTAACATCCCTTTGAACATCCTCTTCTGGAATGTTTGCTGCTTTTAAAGCCTCTTCATCATTATAGACTTCACCAGTTTTTTTATTTTTTATTGTTGTTTTAATATCTTTTGGTTTTAATACCATTATACTCATTATGTTGTTACCTCTCTTGGTTGTATTTCTAATATAGAAGCTACTACATGTAACTCATTAGCATCTGCTGCTTGAACTTTCAATGACTCATTTTCCTGTATTATCAAGGGTTGTGTGAGCAATTCTACTGTTGTATTTGATGCAACAGACTTAGTTTTAAACAAACTAAATATAGCATCAGAGGCATCAACTAAAGTCACAGATATTGTGGTCCCTGATCCAGCGTCCTCAGATACTAAAATTGACTTAACTACTGCCGTTCTTGCTGCTGGAACAGTGTATAGAGTTGTTAAGTCCGTAGTAGATAGATCTGCTTTTTTATTTATAAAACTATTAGCCATTAATTTAAAAAGAAGTTTTGAGCTTCTACCTCATCTTTTAAGTCTTGTTGATATGTAGTATTTAATTTTTCAACTATACCATCTAGATCTCTAGTCTGTGCTTCAGCTACAGTGTAATCGTATTCTTTTGCTGGTCTAGTTATTACCTGTGAAATCTTTGCCATTATCTTCTCCCGTCTGGTTGTACGTCTAATCTAAATGTTCCTAGTTTCCAACTTTGATCAGCAGCTGTGTTTTCTATTTTTAATGCAATTGCTCTAGCTCTAGCTCTTGTATCTACTTTTGTTGTAGATGTTGTAATATCAAAAGGTCCAAGAGGTGAACTAGCTTGTGAACTATTTGGATAATTTTTTAATTGTAATGTAATTCTAGTTGTTCCAGTTTGTGATATAAAGTCAGGAACAAATCTTCTTATCTTCATTAAGTGTTCACCATCTCCCCTAAAATCTGCAAGGCCAGAGGACTTACCTTGTATAGTTCTACCTTGTGTAATATCATAATCACCAGAAGATATGTTTGAAGTAACTGCAGTTATAGTTCCGTTTTTATTTTGATCGGTCCCTGTTTCATGTTCATAGTATGAAGTTCTACCTTCTGTGTTACCTACAACATCAAACGATGAATCATTGCCTGCACTATATTCTGTTGCATGTGGTTTATTAAATACAGCAGAATCTCTCCACATTGTTCTAGCTAATGTTCCAACAGTCCATACTGGTCTTTGTGAAGTAGAATCAAAATAATTATATGCTACTTGTTTATCAATAACGTCAGATGTTGTTGATGGGTAAAACCAAATAACCTCACCAAACAAATTGTTTACACCTGCAGAAACCATTTGATTACCTGATACTAAATTTATATCATCATAAACATGGTCTTCTACTAAACACGGTAACGATTCTAATTTACCAGCATATCTAAAGAAACCATTCTCTGACATCCAATACGCAGCGCCATCTACTTCTACACATGCATTCTGTCCAACAAGTCCACAGTTAGTGCCTACTTGTGCAAATGCAAATGTAAACGGCTGACCAACAAATCTCATAGTGAATAGTGCTGTGTCAGTCCAAAGATAGATTGCATCTCTACCTCTTATAGCTCCCATAATTTTAGATCCATCGGCAAGTCTTTGTGTACCTGCAGTGTTTGTTGCCGTAGGTGTGTACGAATTAATATTTTCTTGATCAGAGAATCTAATAAACATATCGTCTTGTGTAGACGCATCTCCAATAGTTGTTTCTGTTCCAAAGAAAACTAAGTGACGATCCGGTGTAGATACAACCATATGCCTTGATGCTGTTGGTGCACCCGATATAATTGTTGCTCTTGTTTCTGTTGCATTACCTGCACTAGAGTTCCATTCAAAACATGCACCATCGTGAATTAAACAAATTGCTTTGTCACCAAAATTATCTAATGACCACATACCTGGATCTAAAGCTAGGCCTTCTTCTGTCTGTTCGTTCCATGCTGCATAGTCTGTAGCGTTAGTAACAGTGGCGCCATCACTATGAGTTGCAGCCGTGGTTCCTCTAGCTCCTCTAGTTACACCTGTTAAAGTGTTAGTACTAACACCGGTATATTGTATCATTTCTGTTCCGATTAAAATAAAATTAGTTCCTGTAGATGGAAACTGTGATGCGTTTGCTAATACTATAGTTGTTGTTGAAGCATCTATTGCACCATTTAAAGTAGTTGTAACAGCTCCATTAGCTACACCACCAAAAGTTCCCAGGCCCCAACCAAATCCTTTTTCTTGAACTGGAGTTCCGACTGGATAGTAGTGTTGTACCCTAATACCACCAGATGTTGTTGCACCAGATCCTGATTCTGCAGATGGCATTGTAATAGTTAGTGTTGTAGAAGTTGGTACACTTGTTACCATAAATTTTTTATCATCAAAATCAGAGGCACTATAGTTAGAACCAGTAATAGATGTAAAATTATCTAACAACACAATATCTTGTGGGTTTATATTGTGAGCTGTAGAAAAAGTTATAGTAACTGAAGTCGATCCATTTGTAGTAGTAAAAGCATTTGTAAGAGTTGTGGTGCTTTTTATAGGGTGTATGTCATAAAATACGTTACCAGAAAAAGCATATAGTATTCTATTAGTGCCAATTATAGCATATCTTCTACCAGCCGTATTTACAAAATGGTGTAAACCCCTAGCTGCACCTGTCAATTCGTTTGAATTTAATTGTCCTAATTGATTCCAACCACCTATTTTCTCAGGTATACCGTATCTAAATCTAACATTATCACAGTCTATCCACTGGCCTTCTGCCCCTGTGGGTGTGATTTGTTTATTTATACCTGGTTGAAAGCCTATTTTCTGTAACATAATTTGGCACTATATCTTGTTTTTATAGGGGAATCAAACCACTTTTACGTTGCCAGATACAGATACCCTTTCTCCTTCGCTTTGAAAACTGTTAACAAAATGATTCAAAGTGCCTGGAAAAATAAACATATCTCCGACTTCTGGAATAAAAGACTGAACATTTAATTCATATCTGTGTAGCTCTAATTTATTTACAAAATTTATAACACCCGGTTTAGTATTATTACTTATTGTATCTTCAACTTCTTTTTTTAATCCAGGTGGTATTTCTGTATACAATACAAAAGACAGATCATAGCTGTGTCCATGAATAGGATTAGACTCATACTTAGTCATATAATTAACCCAACTACTTATTAACTCTGTTTTGTGTCCATAGTAAGTGCCCCAGTGTTGTTGAGCTGCTTGTATATAACTTTGTAAATAAGGTGATATTATTGGATATAGTTTTTTATTATCTACTTCAAATTCTTTTTTTATTAAACCGGCTAAAGTCTTTCGTATGTCTTTCTTTTGCGTACAAAGTTTTTTTATCTGATCTATTTCTTTGTTTGATAATTTTACTCTGTATAGAAAAGGTCCAAAGTAAAAGTATTCGTAGTTTATTTTTTTATCTGACATACATTATGTTTAATACCAGTCTTTCATCTGCATCAGTACAAGTCGTACCATGATGCTTTACAGCTGAAGGAAAAGTAACTAACTTGTTTTCCTCTGATATTATCTTTCTATTTTTAAATCTAGTATAACCATTATTGGTATTTAAATAAAGTATAGATGAAGTAATACTTTTAGAGTCTACATCAGTATGATCATCGTGTTCTATAATTTTAGGTGTCTTTAATAATAGGTTTAATTTAATTCTCATAATCACTACTGGCTTTAGTTTAATTAATATAGGCCTAACTAAGTCATAGTGTTCACTGTTGATATGGTTGTTGTGATAAAAGGTATGGTAGAATTGTTTGTTTTTATCTTCTGCATTTGTAATACCACAATAATACCAAGGGAAGGTGGTTTGCATTACTGCATTTTTTATGTTTTGTAATACATCTGTATCTAAAAAATTTTTTTGAATTTTTATCATGTAAGTTTATCCATTACAAATTCTTTTAAAGAAGAGAAAGTAAGTGTTGTGTTTTGTGTAGATACGTTATTATTCTTTTTTATCTTAAGTTTTATTTTATCTTCACACATAGGCACTATTAAAAATAAAGGGTCTCCTTGTTTTATATATAGTTCTGTCTGTCTTTTTCTTACAGGCATAAAAAAAGATATTATCGACTCATACTTCTTATTAATTATACCTGGTATAATTTCGTATTTATTAAAATGATAGAAAGAGTCTAACATAACTATTGATGCATCACTTTTTAAATAGATAGGTAGTTCTAGTTTTATTAAAAATTTATAGTTTTTACTGTTTGCATAATTTAATAACTGTGCATTATTTTGTTGAGTAGTTATCTTCCAACCTGTTTTTCCTATCTCTTCTGTTATTATTCTGTTCTCATCAAACTCTAAATAAATATCAAAAGGAGAAGATACTAAGATAGATCTTTTGTATAAGTTTATAAAACCTGAACAACTCTTTATTGTTTTTTGATCTGGTCTTGCATGTCCCGTAAAAGGATTAAACATTGTCTTAGGTATTGCACCAAAGTAAGGAGGATAGTTTTTAGGAATGACCTTAAACATATCTTTAATTATCTTATAATCAAACGGGTCCTTATACTGTATCGTTATTTTCTTTCTAAACATAATTCATTATATCTTATCTTGGACTTAAATTAAAGCTAATTCCCCACTTAACATCTTTACTTCTATTCTGATTACACTTGTGTTTTAAAAAAGCTGAGAACAAAACAAAGTTCCCCGGTTCCGGTTTAACTTTTCTTTTTATCTCATTAAAATCTAAGGTTTGGTTATGGCTATTTAGATACAGTGCACCAGACCATAGGTGTGGTATGTGGTTGTGTTCTTCTGTTTTACCTCTATATCCTAAACTAAAGCCCCAAGAGTCTTTGAGCTCGTACGAAGGTAAGTCGACATTTTTATCTAAACAAGTAATTATTTCATCTATTGCATTTAAAAATGCAGGGTCATTATTAAAATATTTCCACGAAGTTTGATTACCTTTAATATTAGTCTGGCCATTTAGGTTGTCTTCTTGACTACACCCTTGTTTTATTTTCTCAATAAAATACTGACTATTTATTTTTATGTTACCTTCTAGATAAAAGAAGGACTTTAGTACTTTACTTTTTATACATTTATTTAACTTAATCATTTATCTAATATTATATTCCATTCTAATTCTTTTACTATGTCATCTAGTATAAGATAGTTTATCTTATTTTTAAATATGTAGGCATGTAGTTCTTGTGAATCTACAATAACAAATTTAGTAGGTAGATCAAACACCAGCTTAGTAGCTTTAGTTGCAGTCGTAAATTTCTGTGGTTCATCTAGTTTTCTTATATCAAAGTTATATCTTTCGTTTCCTAGTATACCCGATACGTCCCATGTTTCCTGTTTCTTGGGATATCGAACGCTTTTTAAATGTTTTGTAAAATGTTTAAACATTGAATGTGTAGGTTAAAGATATTCTTGGGGATTGATTTACTTTTAATGGGACCTGGTGAGTAATAAAACTTCTGAAGATGCACAAGAAACCGTTAGATGGTTTTATAATACATGTTTCAGATGTTAGAGGGTTGCTTCTATTGTGTGGGTCTGTGACTGTTTTTTTACTAGGGTTAGACATGTCTGTCGGAACAGGGCTATATATTAATAAAGCTGAGTCGTCTTTTTCACCTACTAAATAAAACACTGCAGTTAAGTGCGAACCTGCGTGTGTATGTGGATCGTTAGTATCTCCAGGTTTATAATTATTAAACCAGGATTCTTGTATTGTAGGTGTATCAAAGCTGTGTGCTTTGGCATACTCTGTTGTTTCTTTTAAAACAAAGTCATTTATGTTTTTAAATTTTTTATCTTTGTGAATAGGATAGTAATTAAAACATTTACCAGATTTTTTTACAATCTTCTCTATGTGTGGTTTTAGTTTTTTGTATTCTTTGTCTGCATTAGGCATAGTCGATTCTCCTAGTACAGTTGGAAACCAGTATGTTAGATTCATATTCTAGAACTCTCCCCAGCATGTGGATTTAAAGGTTTACCATCATGTCTAAAAATACTATTGAAAAAAGTTATTATAGTTACTCTTTCACTATCGTCATCTTTATTAAAATTATCTACTGCATGATATTGATAAGAGTCAAACATAATACATCTATTTATTTCAGAGTTAAACGACACTGTCTTTGTAAATTTTTTGTTATGTTTTTCTAATGCCTTTTTATATTCTGCAGTCTTCATCTTAGATGGTTTTAAATTAGAAGACGTCTTTATGTTGTTTACTAAAGGAACTGTTTCGTGCGTGTTTTCTTTATACAAAGAAGTGCCACAACTAGTATCACCACTTAAATAAATAATAGATGAAAACTGTTGATGAACATCTTTGTGTACCCAGCCTGGTCCTTTCCATCTAGAATCTATCTTTTGAAAATAACTATTGGCTAACCAACCTATATCCTGCCACTCGTTAGGGTATAATGCTGCTATCATTTTAGTTGCTATGTGAGTATAGAAATCGTTGTCTAGCTCATGTATAGCTTTTGATCTTACACCTGGCCAGTTACCTTTCTCAGCCGGTGTATATTCTAAAGTCTTTGCATATTCTAAAACTTGTTTAGGATTATTAAAGAAGTTATCTATACAGATAGTTGGCCACATCATATTAAGCACTCCATATCTAAATTATATGCAATAATTATTTTTCTTTTATTTGATTTAATAATAGGTGAAGAATGTAGATACCACGATGGAAAAGTCAGTATATCGCCTTCTTCTAAATTAACTGTTTTATGATTTAAAAATTTTGTAGCATATTTCTTTTCAGGTAGCTCTATAAGATACACATTAGCTAATTGAGTTTTAGTATGTGTATGCCAAGTATGTTGAGAATTTTTCTTATATATTTGATACCAAGAATTACTTAGATTAGCTTTTATTATATCGTGGTGTTCTTTGTACAAATGTTTTATTAGTTCTCGTATATAGGGTTTAATTATTGGCACTGCTATGTGCATGTACTCTCTTGGTACATTTTGTAAATGCCAGTCAGTTTTTTCAATAGATTCATATGCTTCTCCTTCAGCATTTTCTATTGCTTTTACTAGCTTATCTTTTATTGAACTGTGTTCTTTTACTTTTGTTTTAAATATCATTTTTACTTATTAGTGTGTGTTCTTCTGGAAAATAAATATAGTTTAAAGGTGTTGTTTCAAACATATATAAAAGATCATCTATGGTTTCTACTAGAGTGTGGCCAGGTAGATTTAAACTAGTGTTTAATAACAAAGGTCTGTTGTAAAATTTTTTATTTGTTCTTAGTAAACAAGTCAGACCAAAGTTTGAATATTGATTTACCGTCTGTATTCTACTTGTATTATTTACACAACAAACGTTTTTAGTAAGCTTTGGTTTTTTTGATTTATATGTAAACATCATATAAGGAGATAGTTCACCTTTAGTATCAAACCAAGTCGAGGCATCTTTTTCATAAATAGAACAAGCAAAGGGTCTAAACCACTCTCTCTTTTTTATTGCGTTTATTTTTTTAATAGCATCTTTAGCATTTATATCTAATAGTAATGATCGGTTTCCTAAACCTCTTTGACCTTGTTCAGATTTAGATTGAAAGATAGCAACAGGTTCTTTTTGTAGTACGTCACAAACCTCTTTGTACTCAACTTTCTTTTTATTATACTTATTAAATCTACTAATATCTATTTTAGTTTCTAGACCTGTATATATACTTTTAATTGGCATATAAACTTTGTGTAAGTTTTCATGGTAGGCAGCAGCGCCTAAGGATATACCAAAGTCACCGTTAAAAGGATCTGCTACAATCTTAATATTTTTTAGTTTATTTTTTAAATTAGAGTTATTAATTACATTTTGTGTAACTCCTCCTGTTAAACAAACAGTGTCTCCTTTTTTAAAATGTAACATCTCTAATGTTTGCAATAAAACTAAACTCTTTTTTTCTAACCTTCTCTGTTCAAAGAAAGCAGCACCTGGTCTTTTGTATTGTGCTAGTGCCATTGTCTTACCTTCTTCAAAATCATTAAAGCCACAGGCTATAGTAGCTGCATCATACCTTCTACCAAAACCAATATTAGACCCGTCACCTTTTCTTACATTAGAGTATATTTTGGTAAACTTATTATTGTACACAGTTTCTTGTTCTGTTTCGTTATCTTTGTTGGTCATACCTTCTCTGTCCCAAACTAAAAAATAATTTGCATAAGGATGAAAAAGTTTAGCACACGATGCGTGATAAATATGGTGTTTGTCAATAACATAAATAACTTCTGTTGACTTATCAATTATTCTTAATCTTTTTAAATACTTTTCCCAAATAACAGTTGCGTTATCTTTTACAAAAAACGTAAATACAACCTTATCTATTTTTTCATTTAGTTCTAAAAGTTTTTTAAAGAAAACAAGATGAGGCATGGACGTATGTTTAAATTTATTAAACCTGTCTATTTGGTGATGAAACAATAGACGTTTATCTTTTATACAAGTCACAGATCCGTCGTGACTAGAGTGAATATACAGCGAAATCATTTTTTGCCTTTATAAAATTCAGGTAATCCTATGAAAGGTCTACCATCATATTTTGTCTTATTTATGTCTTTTTTATTTTTAGGACTGTAATGTAAAAAAACTTGTGTACAATTATCACCAGTAAACACATCTCTCCAGTGTTCTAGATCACAGCCTCTATAGATGATTAGATCACCTGGCGCTAACATTATCTTATGTTGTTTTTTATTCTTTACATATATAGCCCAAGGGTCGCCTCCCAAATTCATTGTGCAAGATATTTCACATTCAGGTCTATCTTTATGTCTGAACAAAGTATCAAACTTTTTATAGATCCTTGCGTAAGAATAATTTTCAATTAATTTTAATTTAGTTTCTTTCTCTAATATCTTTTTACATTTTAATAAAAGAGTTTCCATAACTAAATCTGAATAGTGTGAGTATGTTTTAGGAACTTGTTGATCTGCCCAGTGTCCTAAAAATTTAGTGTAAGGAGATATCTCTCTGTCTTCAAAGAGTTTAGATGTTACCTTTCTTTTTAAGTTAAAGTAATCAAAACAAAACTTAGCTAATTCTGTGGAGATTGCTTTCTTAATTACTAGAAAACCTTCTTTTTCAAAACTATTCTTCGTCATACATTCTTGGTTTATCTAAATGAAAATCAAATATTATATAAGTATACATTTTATTTGTTTTTAGATTTGGAAACTTTCTTAATAGATGAGCAGGAAATAATAATAGATCACCAGGTTTCATATTGACCTTAACATCTTTTGCTTTTTCATTATTAAAAAATACAACATGATGATCTTTTTCAGATTTTTCTAATAAAAAAATACCTACAAAGTTAGATTCAAAAGAACTATGGTAGTCTACTTGGTCTTCTTTTTTCATACGAATAAAACAATAATTAGTAACTCGTAACTCTGCATGATTATATTTTTTAGCAAATACTCGTATAGATGATTTTACTTTTTTAAAAAACTCCATGCCGTATGGCTTCTGAGAATAATCAGCTACATCAACATCTGTCTTTGTAACAGATCTAGCATCATCTAAAATAGATGATGAAGGTGTTTTATTAATCGCACTAACAATAGATTTAGTATTTAATTTAATATTTTGCACTAATGCAATTTCTGTAAACTTTGTTTCTTTCATCTAAACTTTTCTCCTAACGTCCATAGCACCAAAGAATATCTTACACCTTTTGTAACTGGTGATACTTTGTGTACTTCAAAAGAAGGGAATACACATAAGGTTCCTTGATGTCTGAACTCTTTATTTGTTATTTCTATAATGTTGTGGTTTTGTCTGTCAATTGTTTTAAAGACTAGATCTCCACCTTCATAGTCACTATCTTTACTTAGATTAACAGTCATAGATATTTTTCTTGTTAAGCCTTCATTATGAAAATTGTCTTGATGATAATTATAGAATTGACCTGGACGATACTCAGTAAACTGTATCTTTTCTACTGTCGTTAAATCAAAATTCCAACCAGCTTGTTGATTAGCTAACTCTACATAAGGTTGAATTTCTTTGTATATCCATGGATCATCTAACCATGCAATAGTAGACTTTCTCATTTTTCTAGGCTCTGCTTTTTCTTTTTTGGTTAGCTTTCTGATAGCATTTTTTCTACCTTGTTCTATACCAATAACTCCCATTTCTTTAGTAGACTCATTACCAAATCTAATTATGTCTTCACATAATCTAGGGGGTAAAGCATTCTTAAAGTAGTAGTATATTTCTTTCGTAAACATCTGCCATATTATAGCAAATGGTTTTATTTAGTCAATTAAACTGAGTAGTTTTCGCCTGTTGCTGTCCATTCAAGGTCAACAGCATTCCAATCATACATAGGAAAAGGGTCTTGATCTTTGTAACACTGCCATTTTTGATCAGCTTCATTCCATATTAATTGAATTTCAACACCATCAATTTCAGCAGTTGTAGGGTAAACCACAGGTGGTTCCCATAAAAAATTAGCACTTAGAGTCCATGAATCAAAAGGTTTTGGATCTATGAAAGCTTGATTAGCATCATCCCAAGTACCATCTACGGTTGCATAGTTGTATCTTGCATTGTTGTTATATGATGTTTGTTTCCAATATGTTGCTGGGTATTCTCCCTCATAAGCTGGGTCGTTAGGTATTTTGTTTGCTACGTATTGTTCAGCACTTTCTGAATAGTCACCACCATTAGCGTCTATGTCAGCGTTATCTAAAACAACAACTCTTAAAACTTTGTTATCTGATTGTTTTATTTCTGCAAAATGTGCCATTATGAAACAAACTCTCCACTAGAATTAAATGTGTGAAGTGTTCGTCCACCACTTGTTGAAACAGATCCACCTGTTCCTAATTGTTTTTCTCCATCATAAGAAACAATTACAATACCAGAACCGGCTGCTCCACCCGTTCCTCCAGCGCCTCTTCCTGGGCCACCATGTGCCGAGTTAGCTGGTTGTGGGTTAAAACCTGTATTGTTACCGTACCCACCACCTCGTGAATAAAATCCACTATTGATTGGATATGTGTATCCTGGACCAGGAGATTGGTAACCGGCACTGCCGCCTTTTCCTCCACCTGCTCCTTGTGCACCAGAGTTTCCTTGACCTGATATTCCAGATCCTGCAGATCCTCCACCAGCAGATCCTGATCCTCCACCGGATCCACCTGGACTTCCATTTCTAGAATTTGAATTTGCTCCTCTTCCTCCAGCAGTTGATGCTTGTGGTCCAAAAGAAGAATTAGATCCTGAACCTCCAACAGCGTTGGATCCTCCTGATCCACCACTTCCTATTGTAACTGAGTAAGGAGTATCTGGAGCTACGTCAACATCAGAAAAAACTTGTAGACCTCCCGCGCCTCCTCCGGCTCCGGATGTCGCTCCACCGCCGCCACCACCGGCTGCAACCATATATTCAATTGCATATGGTCCTCTTCCGCCTCCACGTCCGTATCCGTATACTGAACCTGCGGCTCTTGTTCCTAATAATGGCATGTCTTATCCTCCTACTTTATTACGCAAACTGCGTTTGAGATGCTATTGTTGTGAAAGCAGCATCACCAGTCTTAATGATAGTGTAAGTGTAAGAATCTATAGAGTTAGCGTTTCCAGCTGAAGGTGCTGAACCACCTTGCCACTCTGGTGTTACACTTGATCCATCAATTGTAACTGCGTTGTTATAATATGGTGTACCTGTGTTCGTAACTAAATGTACAATAGTCAATGCTTCACCTGTGTCCATAATTGCATTTAAAGCATTTGAACCATCTCCTCTAATATTTAGAGTATAGTTACCTGTTGCTGCAGCTGTATAATATAAAACTGGTTGTGTAATTACATCAAAGTTAATTGTTCCTGTAGCTGCAGTAGCAGAAACTGTAATTTTTTCTGTTAATTGTTGTACACTACCAGCACCTAAAGCTACTCTTCCTAAACCTTTTCCAGCAAGACTAAAATCAATATTAGTATCTCCACCAGTTGCAGCTATGCTTGGTGCATTACCTGTTGCTGCGTTAGTTACATCTATTTGGTTTACTGCTGATGCTGTTGTTTGAAAAATAATTTGTTCGTTATTGTTTTCATCAGATATAAAATGTGCATCATCAATTATAATATTGTGTGAATTAGTATCTAAATTACCACCTAATTGAGGTGAAGTATCTTCAGAAACTTCTTTAATACCTGTATTGATTGTTACAATATTAGGGTTAGTTCCATCATCTGCTGCAGCAAAAATAACGGCATCACCTTTATTTGTTGCAGAAAAAGTAAAAGAATCCCCTGATCCAGATACATATTTAAATTGTACTGTGTATGCACCCGATGTTGAATTTCTTAAAAAATAAAAAGTTTGAACATCTAATGGAATTGTTACTACTTGGTTTCCTGTAATTGAACCAGTAAATTCTATCATTCTGTGAGATAGAACAGCTCCAGTTGAACCATCAGAAACTGATAAAGTAGTTGTTTGTGCACCACCAGCTATTGATTGCTGTGTGAATCCACCAGATACTTGTTCGATAATTTGTAAATTAGTATTAGTTTTTGTCCCCCACGTACCAGCGTTTTCACCAGTTGCCTGAAGTTCTACTCCT
>TARA_R100000231_G_scaffold671_1_pt1 | contig 13279 bp, 9 predicted proteins | sample TARA_R100000231 | Tara Oceans TARA_R100000231 (sample SAMEA2620565) | marine metagenome | biome: marine biome (ENVO:00000447); feature: surface water layer (ENVO:00002042); material: "saline water (ENVO:00002010), including plankton (ENVO:xxxxxxxx)" | depth 5 m | reverse complement strand
AATAATGAGGGTGGTGTTACTGCATTTAACTTTACTGATCCATTTGGACAAACTGCAAAATATGTTGCAAGAAAATGGTCTGCAAGTCAAACCGCTAATGGTTTAACAACTATTAATACTGAATTTGAACAAGTTGCAGAACCATAATGAGTACACCAGAAAATACTGTAAGTGAACTACAAAGTATAGATCCTTCATCTGTTATTGAATTATTTGAAATACATTTAGATCAACACTTGCATTTTGCAAAATGGTTAGCAAACACATCAATTTCATTAGGCACTACTGTTAGTTCTAATACTTTGCAGTTTGATAATAGCTTTCCACCTTTACCAATGGTTTTTGAATGTACAACAGCAGGTACTACAGGTTCTAATGAACCTAGTTTTCCGACAGTAGAAGGAAATACAGTTACAGATAATACAGTGGTATGGACTGCAAAAAGACCTATTAAAAGATTTCACTCAGGTATAAACAAGTCAACTTCAACAGCTATATATGATTTAGCAATACATTTTGATAGTAAGGTATATGAGCCATTTCCTATTATGGCAGAAGGTTTTGAAACTTCTATAAAAGGACAGCTTCCAAGACCAAAACTAACTATATCTAATGTTGATCCAAGTTTACAAAATACATGGACAATAGCTCAAGGAGGAACTTCTTTACCAGGAGGTACAATTTCAGCAATGATGCTTGAAGTAAATAAAATTACTGTTGGAAATGATTTAATTGGTTCTACATTAGTAAGGATACGAACTTTGGCAAAATTTTTAGATAATGAAAATTTTCCAAATAATTCTAATCCTTTTGGCACTCCAGATGCTAATCAAAAATGGCCTGACCAAATATTTCTTATAGCTAGAAAATCATTAGAAAATCAAGAGATGTGTCAATTTGAATGTTCAATGCAGTCTGATGTTGCTGGTGTAAAGTTACCAAAAAGACAAATATTACCAAATGATTTCCCTGGTGTAGGAGAGTTTATAAATTGAATTGGAAGGATAAAGCGTTACAACATGCCAAGGATGAAATCCCAAATGAAGCATGCGGTTTAATATATATTTTCAAAGGAAAAGAAAAATATATGCCTTGTAAAAATATATCTTTTGACAAAGAAAATACATTTACAATAGATCCTTTGGATTGGGCTAAGACAGAAGATAAAGGTAATATTATTGGTGTTTTTCATAGTCACACAAATTGTGATCCAAATCCTTCAACACATGATAAATATTCAGCAGAAAATACTGGAGTAAAATGGTGGATCGTAAATCCATTTACTAACCAATGGAAAACTTACGAGCCTTTAGGATATAAAAAATCTTTTATTGGAAGACCTTGGGTTTGGGGTATTTATGACTGTTGGACTTTAACAAGAGATTATTATGCAAGTGTAGGTCTTAATTTAAGAGATTTTGTAAGACCAGAAGATCCAGAAGAATTTGCAAGAAATCCACTTTTTGAAAAATATTATGAAGAGTTAGGTTTTAGAGTGTTAAATTATGATGAGCAAATAAAGGAAGGTGATAGTTTATTATTTAGCATTTATGGAAATGGTTTAAATCATGTTGGGGTTTACGTTGGAGAATCAAAAATTTTACATCATATACAAGGAAGATTATCAGGAAGAGAGTATTATGGAGAATATCTCCAGAAAAACACTGGTAAGAGGTTAAGACATGAGTCCTACGATTAAATTATATGGTCATCTTAGAGAAGAAATAGGTTGTCAGACACTAGAAGCTAATGTTTTTTCTATTAGAGAAGCTGTAGATTTTTTAATTTGTAATTGGCCTAAATTAAAATCACAAATTCTATCAAATAATTATCATGTCTTAGTTGATGATAAAGATGTAGATGAGGATTACTTATATAACCCACTAGGCAATAGTGTTATTAGCTTTATTCCAGTAGTAGAAGGAACAGGAAACTTTGGAAAAATATTATCAGGAGCTGCTTTAATAGGTTTGGCTTTTGGTTTTCCTTTTGCATTGCCTGGTGTTGGCGGTTCTTTGCAATTAAGCAGTGGTATTGCTAAAGGTTTTGGATTAGCAAGTGCTAATTTTCTCAGTAAATCAGCATTTTATTTGGGAAGTTTTTTACTATTAAATGGTGTCTCTGGACTTCTAACATCACCACCAGATATTCCAGACGAAGAACAAAAGCCACAGTCAACATCTTTCTCAACCCCACTCAATACAAGTGTGCCTGGAGTTGCAATTCCATTAGCATACGGAACAATATTATTAGGATCTATTGTCATTAACACCAATGTTGTTATAGGTGATTTACCAGAGGTACAAGATTAAATGAAAGAAGAAAAATTAGTTACTGGTTCTGGAAGCGGAGGAAAAGGGGGAGGTAGATCGCCTGAGAACGCAAAAGATACGCTAAATAGTGAATCAATTGGTTCTGTTCTAGATTTAATAAGTGAAGGTGAAATACAAGGTTTTGCTACACCTTTTGAGCAAGGTTTAACTGCAAATACACCTGAGTTTAAATGTAATGAATTAAAAGATGTTTTCTTTAATAAAACATCAATAGTAAAACCTACTGCAAAGATTCAAAAAGGAATATTTGATTCTGGTGATAATATTAATTTGACAAATAATACAATAGAAACTCAGACAAAAAATATAAATTTTAATGTTGGAGATAAAGTTCGTTTTGACATAGTTGTAAACAACACTAATACAGTTGGAACAGGTACTTTGCCAAGTGGGATAGATGCAAATACTGATTATTTTATTGTTGAATATGATTCAACTAATAGCATTATGAAAGTTAGTTTAGAGCCAGAAGGTGAGGTTGTAAATATTACAAGTAAAGGCACATTATCTAGTCCAAATTTTTTTAGAGTAAAGCAACAAATACCTACTGCAAGTGATTTTAATTTTGATAATAATGGTCTTAGTATTGAGACTAGAAACGGGTTAGAACCACAAGACCCAATATCAGGTTTTGAAAAGAATAGAAGTGTTATACAAGCTTTTCCAAATGATGTTTTAGATAATGCTAATGATTTTAGAACAATTACTCTAATTGATACTCATGGATCAAGAATTTCAAGTTTGATAGTTACAGTTGGTATTCCACAATTATTTACTACATTTAACAATGGTGATGTAAAAGGTGCAGATATACAATACAAAATATTTTTAAGTACTGATGGTGGTAGTAATTTTGAAGAAAGAGTAAATAACAAAATAAAAGATAAAAGGACTGATGATTTATACCAAATTCAACATAAGTTGAGTGTTCCTATTCCAAGTAATGAAAACATTAGAAATTTAAGTGTAAAAGTACAAAAAATAAATGCCATACCTAGTGGTGGTGATATTGTTCAAGCTGCTAATTCAATAAAGTTTCAAGCAGTAATAAAAGAAATTGATTTGTTTTTTAGAGTAACTAATTTCTTTGACACTACAAAAGTTGATGTTAATAATAATTCAATTACAATAGATACTTTACAAAATTTTGAAATAAATCGTCCTGTCTTTTTTGATGTCATAAATATAACAACAGGTGGATCAGGAACAGGAACATTACCAAGTCCTTTAAGTTCAGAAACAGCAGTTTTTGTTAAAACATATAATCAATCAAATGGTGTAATAACATTATCTTCGACTGAAGGAGGGTCTACTTTAAATATTACAAATGTTGGAAGTTTATTTCAATCAAACGATAAGTTTCAGATAAGACAAAATAAAGTACAAGATAACGATCTAGCCGCTGCTAATGCAAAAGTAACCTATCCAAACTCTGCATTAGTAGGTTTAACTTTAGATGCTCTTCAATTCTCAAGTATTCCAAAAAGGCTTTATAAAATTAAAGGAATAAAAATACGAATACCTGGTGAAGGAGCAAATGGAACAGGAACACCAACAGTTGATCCGATTACAGGTCGTATTGAATATAGTGCTAATTATCAATTTAATAATGTAATGCAAACAGTTAGATTTTGTAGCTGTCCTGTATTTATTTTATATGACATTTTGACATCAAGAAGATATGGTTTAGGTGATGAGGTCTTAACAACTCAAGAAAAGGTAAATTTTAGTTCTGGTCGAGCAAGTAATATTGATTTATTTTCTTTTGTTGAAGCATCTAAATATTCAAATGCATTAGTTAGCGACAATAGAAATGTACAAAACACACAAGTAGGAACTTGGAAACAAGGTGCTGGAAACAATAATATGTCTGTAGGTGGCACTGCTATTTTAGTTACGACACCAACCGAGCATGGTTTTAAGTCTGGTGACAGGGTAAGTATTGAATTTACGTCTGGTGTTGTAAACAGTTTCCCTGATGATAGAGGTTATAAAGTAGAGCAAATTGTCTCAACTAGATCATTTTTTGTTGAGGCAACACAAGAAGAGAAGATAACAGGAACTAATACTTGTAATTTAACTAGAGGAACAACAGAACCAAGATTTAGCTTTAATGGTGTTCTTAATACACAAGATGAAGTTTATAACGTAATTAATAAAGTTGCGTCAGTTTTTAGAGGTGCTGTTTATTTTAGTGAAGGAAAGTTAAAAATTACTCAAGACAGACCAGAAGATCCTGTTTATTTATTTAATAGAAGTAATGTTACTCAAGATGGATTTACTTATCAAGGATCTGATATTAAGACTCGTACTAATTGTGCAATAGTTAAATTTTTTAATAATGAACTAAAAGCAATAGATTATGTACAATTTCCTCTTGCACATAAATTTGATACAGATCCATTTATTACAAAGTATGGGTTAAATAAAAAACAAATAGAAGCATTTGGTTGCACCTCTGGTGGACAGGCATATAGATTAGCTCGTTTTATTTATTTTACTGAAAATTTCTTAACTGAAACAGTTACTTTTACAACCACACCAGAAGCAGGAGTAATTTTAAGACCTGGTATGATAATTTCGATTTCTGATCCAGTAAGGTCTGGAATAAGATTTGCAGGTAAAATTCATGCAGCTTCATCTGATAGGAATCAAATTGAAGTTGATGATATTTCTGGAATTACTTTTACAAGTGGAGATAAATTATCTGTAATTTTAAAAGATGGAAGTTTAGAAAAAAAAGATGTAACTGGGGTAAATGCATCAGATAAAAAAATTGATATATCAGGCACATTTAGTTCACAACCAAATTTTAATTCTGTTTGGATGTATGAGAAAGCTACAGCAGAGGCTACAACTTGGAGAATAATTAGTATAAAAGAAGAAACAAATCTAAGTTATGTTGTAGATGCTATATCCTACAATGCTTCTTTATATAATTCTATTGAAACTGGTAGTGATGTAGTTGCCAAAGATGTAACTACTCTAGATGAGCCACTTCTCTCTCCAAAGTCTGATCTTATAAATGTAGTAGAAAGTCTATACAAACATGTGCCTAATAAAAATTTATTTGCAACTAATGATGCAAATATCAGAATATTATTAAGAGTTGGATGGCCTGCTATTGCTGGAGCTATAAGTTATAGAGTTATTGTCAAAATTGATGGTGGAAACGAGGACATAAGAACAGTAAATTCTAATCAGTTTGAAGTTAGGGATGCCAACGCTAATAGTACATATCAATTTATCATTCAATCTGTAAACGGGGGTGGGTTGCTTTCAAATAATCCAGGTACTAAATCACATATTGTTATTGGAAAAACTGCAAGTCCAAGTAGCCTTGTTCCTGTAAATGCAAACTATAGTCAGTCTAATGCTGACAATTCTGGTGTTGGACAAATAGTAACTGTATCAAAAGATAATCATGGTTTAGCTGTAGGGCAAAAATTTAAAGTTAATTTTACAAGTGGATCTGCTGACGGAAGTACTGCGGATGACAAAATTCAAATTATAACTTCTAAAACTGATAATGCTTTTACATTTCAGTCAGATGCAAATTTGCAGACAAATGGTACATTAATTTATTCATTTTTCTCTTTTGATGTAGATCCTGTTGATGGAGTTGAATTAAATTGGCTTCCAATTTTACCATCACCTCCAAATTTTGCTGATTTAGATCTTGCAGGTTATGAGATAAGAAAAGGGTCTACTTGGGATAATGGAACTCATCCAATAACAGGAGAGTTAGCAAATGGAGTTAGAATTTCTGGTACTAGTTTTTTAGTTCCTGTAAAATATTCTGCTAATAGTAATTTTTATCAAATAAAAGCTTATGATACATCAGGCAATTTCAGCACTAATGAAGCAAGTTTAGAAGTAACTATATCAGCACCATCTGTAGTACAAAACTTATCTGCATTTGCACAAAATGGAATTGTAGTAGTGGAATGGGATGAGCCATCTACTTTTAGTTTTGCTATTGATTATTATTTAGTTTCTTATTCTTCTTTAATTGATGGTTCAACGGAAGATGTTACTGCTAAAGTTGATTCTACTCAATTTTCTTTACAAAGTATTTTTGTTGGAGGAACTGCAACTACTTTTACAGTTAGTGCTGTAGATATTACAGGTAAAACAAGTAATTCTGTATCCACACAAATAACAACACCAGAACCTTTAGCACCACAAAACTTAACTCATAAAAGTACATTAAAAGGTATTATTTTAAGTTGGGGAAGACCTGCAGATGTCTCAATTTTTCAACCTCCAATTGTAGGTTATAGAGTTCGTGATAATGATGAAGATTTATTTGATACTTTATCTACATCAACAGAAATTGAAATAACAAAAACAACTTTTCCAACTCTATCAAGGACTTTTAAAGTTGTAGCTTTGTATCAAGACCCTGATTTTTTATCAGGAGGCAAACCATCAACAAATGCAGCCGAAAGAACAGTAACAATTACTAACCCAGTTGTAAATAGTATTTCTGCTGAATTTAGAGGAGAAAATTTATTATTAACATTTGACGCAAACGCAGGTAGTCATCCAATTATTCAATTTGCTGTTTTTAATAATGATGATTCAAGCAGTCCAATATTATTACAGGAATTAGATTCAAATATTGCCACATTAAAAGCAGACTTTAATCAAAGAAATTTTCTTGTAAGAGCTTATTCAAGTATTTACATAAATAATAAAGGTGATTCTGTCGCTGAGGCATTGTTTACGGGTACAGATGCAACAATAACAGTCAATAGAGCAAATTTTAATGCCTCAAGCCAAGGCAGTTTTACTTTGGGTTCAGAAGGTGGTCTTGGATTTATAACAACTTCTTGGACACCTCCAACTAAATTAAATACAAATTTATCTATAAAAGATTTCAAAATAATTAGAACTACATCTACAACATTTAATGGAATTAATACTGGTAATACAGAACTAGAAACTTTTAGTGACACAACATCATTCAAAGAAGAAGTTAGTTGGACTGTTCAAGGTAGTAATACAGAGGTAGTTAGATATTATTACATTCAAGCTAGAGATTCCTTAGATAATCTTGGATCTCCTTTAAGAATAGAAGTAAGTATAAATAGACCCAGTATTGTTCCAGAAGAAGGAATAAATGAGGTAGTAGATAATAATGTTTTACTAAGGTGGGGAGAACCTAGTGTGTCTCCAGAAAATCAATTAAGTATCTCTCATTATTTAGTTAGAAAATATGAGATAACAGATAATACAACTAATCCTACTTGGTCTACATCTGTGCCAGTTGGGGGTGGCGGTGCAAATGCTAAAGCTGTTGTTAGTTCAAGATTTACAGTTGTTTTTGAAACAAAAGGAGGAACTTTTGCATATTTAATAAAAGCAGTAGATACTGCTGGTAATGAAAGTGCAGATAGTCCTATATTTACTAAAACATTAGTAGTTTCTCAACCACCTGATTTTGTTTTAAATGCTGATTATAATTCTGTTTTTAGCACAAGTAATACTGGACTAATTTCACCACAAGAAGTTGACTCTGTTTCATTTACTAATACTTTAAAAATTTTCGATCAAGTCTTAAATAAAAATGTTTTATATATGCCAGTGCTAACAAATTCTAGTGGTGTAGGATCAGAGACTTGGACAACTCATTTTACAAACAACAATAAAACTACTTTGCAAGGTTTTATAAGTGCATCCCATTTAAATTATTTAGAACCTGCTCCTACAGGCAGTTCTGGTAAAGGTAATTATGAAGAAGTATTTGATTTTGGAACTACTGTAAATGCAAAGATAAATGTGTTAGCGAGTTCAACAGATGTTGGAACTACAGGTACATCAAAAAGTGTAGAAATAAAATTATCTAATACAGCAAGTGCAAATGATTTTGATGCTGGCACAACAGATAATAGTTTTATTGGTCAAAGATTTAGCTCGGCATTTAGAAGAGTAAAATATAAAACTTCAGCACAATCTACGTCAGGTGCATTAGTAAAAATTTCAAATTTAAATTTAAAATTAGATGCAAAAATTAAAAATGATACTGGAACAGGAACAGCAAATGTTTCTGATAGCGGTGGTACTACTGTTAATTTCAATGTAACTTTTGTTGATGTTCAAGGAATATCGGTAACTCCAAATGTAAATGGAGCTACACAAGAAGGTATTATTGCAGTTGTAGATTTCCAAGATGTGATAAATCCTACCTCATTTAAAGTTTTGCTATACAATACAAATGGAGTTAGAGTTAGTGGTGACTTCACATGGCAATGTAGAGGAACTTAATGGCAAATTTTAATGAACCAACAGTTGATACTAATTACACGCAATTTCCACAAAAAATACAAGATAATATTGATGTAGCTTTACAACAATTATCAAGTGGTAGTCATAGCAATATTCCTGATGGAGCAATTAAATGGGATGCACAGAATAATAAGTGGGTTCAGAAAGTAAGTGGTAGTTTTAATAATCATTTATCTAGCACATATAATTTTACTAATATAGAAGCAGATAGGGTTGATTTAGGAAATAATGAAAGGTTGCGTCTAGGTAACTCTCAAAATCTTCAGTTATATCATAGTGGTAGTCAAGGTTTTATAGATAACTCAACAGGCACATTGTCATTCCGAAGCGATGATATTAATTTAACGACTGCAAATGGTAGTACTGACAGAGCAAAATTTGGAACTAATTTTGAATTATATGCGTCAGGTAACTTAACATTCAAAAGCGTAAGTAATGGTTGTCAAGTTGAGTCTGGTAAAAGTTTTAATGTAGATAATGGAACATTTTTTGTTGATCCATCTAATAACCGAGTTGGAATATCTACTACTTCACCACAAGATAAAATAGAAATATCTAATAACGATCAAGCACATCTAAGAATTACTAATACAGCTAAAAATAAATTTTTAAAAATTGGAGTATTAAATGATAGTAATGGAACAGGAGTAGTAAGAAGTAATGGTTTTGCTGTTGAAGATGAAGATGGAAATAGTGATTTATTTATCAATACAAATGGTAGTGTTGGAATTGGAACTACTTCTCAAGGAACAAATAAATTAGTTGTTGCTGGAAATCAAATCATAACTACACACTTAGAATTTTCTAATACTGTTTCAGCAAAAACAGCAGAAGCATTTATCAGTAAAGCTGCAACTAATACTCTTGCTTTTGGAACTGCTAATTCAAACAGAGTATATATAAATGGTGATGGAAAGTTAGGAGTTGGAGGTGTTCTTAATAATAGTGATGATGCTTTAATACAAATTTCAGGAACAAGTTCTGCTGATGATAAGCCATATATATCTTGCAGTCATGGTAATAACCCATCAAATAATGACATTTGTGGAGGGATAGAAGGACAATCAGGTACTAATAATATTGGTTCTATGTTTATAAAAAGAGACTCACAGGGAGCAACAGCAGGTAAGTTAGTTTTTGCAACTCAACCAAATGGTCAAGGAATTGCTGATCGTATGATTATTACAAGTGTAGGACATATAAGATTGTTTCAAGATAATTCTAGTTCGCCTGGCTTTGGTAATACATTTACAGGTGTAGCTTTTGAAACTGCTCCAGCTCTTCATATCAGCAGAGCAGATGATAATACAACTTTAAATTTAAATAGTAATAATACTGATTCAAGCAAAACTAAACAAATGATTCTTTTTAGAAATCAAGGAAATCAACAAGGTAGTATTAGGATTCAAGCTGATGGAAGTGGTATTGTAATTTTAGGAGAATCTGATTATAGGTTAAAAGAAAATATAGTTGATATTAATGATGGGATTGCAAGACTTAAAAAACTTAAACCAAAAAGATACAACTTTATAAAAGCAAGAGAAACTAATCCTACGAGTTTTAATACTTATGATGGATTTTTAGCACATGAAGTTTCTGATGTTTGTCCAGAAGCAGTTGTAGGTGAGAAGGATGGTGTAGAGATGCAAAGTCTTGATCCATCTAAATTAATAACTGTTACTGTTGCTGCGTTACAAGAACTAATTGAAAGAGTAGAAAAGTTAGAAGCTAAATAGACTTATAGTTATTTATAGGTTATATTTATTTTAAATATATTTTAAAATGACAGATTTTACATATACAAATATTTGGGGATTTCAAGGTGAAAACTCTGTAGCAAGAAACAGAATTGATCCTGATAAAGATTTAATTACAGAAATACATTGGAGTCTTACAGTTACTTCTAGTGATAATTTATCTGCTTACACTTATGGTGTTGAGTCTTTTGAAAAAGGAGAAACTGTTATACCTTTTAAGGATTTAACAAAAAAAAATTTAATTTCTTGGGTAAAAAATAAATTAGGATCTACAAGAGTAGTTGATTTAGAAGTATTGCTAAAAAATAATATAATTGAGCAAAGAAATCCTACTTCTGTTTACGGATTACCATCTTCATAATCAAATGGCTATTTCACCTGGTACATATAACATGATTGTTCAAAGAAGATCAGATCATGCTATAGATTTACAATTCAAAGATTCTAATAATACCCCAATGAATTTAACAGGATTTACTGTTGCAGCACAAGTATGGGAAGAAACTAGAACTGTTAAATATGCTGATTTTAATGTAACTTACAGTAGCAGAACTGATGGAAAAGTTAATATTGCTTTGACTGATACACAGACAACAACTTTTGGTATAGATAAACTTAAATATGATGTTTTATTAACAAACCCTAGCGGTTTAAAAGAGTATTATTTAGAAGGAGATATAAAAATGGTTGAGGGTTACACTACATGACATCTGTAAATGTTACTACAATTAAAAATAACGTAACTGTAGATGAAGGTGATACTACTGTTGTTTCTGTAATCACACCAGGCCCTCAAGGTGGTAACTTTTCTGTTACAGGAATATCATTAGATGATTCTGAAAAAGTAAATAACTCTATAGTGTATTTTTCTCAATCAGATGGTAAATTTAAAGCAGATGCTTCTCGCACCGTTGAAAATCTTGTCGATGGTGGAAATTTTTAATTAGAACACTATGGCTAACACAATTAGGATTAAAAGATCAACAGGATCTTCAGCACCAAGTAGTTTAGAAAATGCTGAATTAGCTTTTGCTGAAGGCAGTAAGAAGTTGTTTGTTGGTATTGGGACAGGTGGGTCTGGTGGGTCTGCTACAACTATTGAACCTATTGGGGGATCAGGTAGTTTTGCTGATTTATTTACCAGTAGAACACAGAATACATTTTTAGCTGCACCAAATGGTAGTAACGGTGCTGCAACATTTAGAGCTATGGTTGCTGATGATGTGCCTTCATTAGCTCATACTAAAATAAGTGATTTTGATGTAGGTGTAAGAACAAATAGGTTAGATCAATTAACTGCACCTACAGCTAGTGTAAGTTTAAATTCTCAGACAATTACTGATTTAGCTGATCCAGTAAATACACAAGATGCTGCAACAAAGGGATTTGTAGAAGCTACATCACAAGGTCTTGATGTAAAAGACTCAGTTAAAGTTGCTACTACTGGAAATATCACAATATCTACTGCATTAAACAGTGGAGATACAATAGATGGTATTACTCTTGCTGACAATGATCGTGTTCTTGTAAAAGATCAATCTACTGCAAGTCAAAATGGTATTTATATTGTTAGTTCATCACCAAGTAGGTCTGCTGATTTAGCTACTGGTGCAGACGCAGCGGGGATGTTCACCTTCGTAGAACGAGGCACAGTCAATGCTGATAATGGGTTCGTTTGCACCAGTAATAAAGGATCAGCAGTTGTTGGCACAAATAATCTTACTTTTGCCCAGTTCTCAGGGGCAGGTCAAATAACAGCTGGAGATGGGTTAGACAAATCAGGAAATACTTTAGCTGTAGATTTAAAAGCTAATGGAGGACTTGTAATTGAATCAACAGAAATAGCTGTTGATCTTGGTGCTAGTTCTATAACAGGAACATTAGCAGTTGGCGATGGTGGAACAGGAAGCACCTCTGCGAGTGGTGCTAGAACAAGTTTAGGTTTAACAATAGGGACAGATGTTGAGCCACATAGCGATAAATTAACTGAATTAGCGACTATGGATCAGACTACAGCAAGTGCATTAGCTGATCTTTCTTCTACAGAAGTAGCAATATTAGATGGTGCTACAGTGTCTACTGCTGAATTAAATATTTTAGACGGAGATACTTCTGCAACATCAACAACTCTTGCCACCGCAGATCGTATGGTTGTAAATGACAATGGAACAATGGTACAGGTTGCACTGTCTGATCTTGTTACCTTTTTAGAGAATGGAAGTGTATCAGGTTTTGAAATAGACGGTGGAACTTACTAGGGCTAGGAGGTAAAAGCTCATGGCTAATGTTATTAAGTTAAAAAGAGGAAGCGGTAGCGATCCAAGTGCTAGTGATATGGTTCTGGGCGAGCCAGTGCTAAGAACTGATACAGCAGAATTATTTTTTAAAAAAGACAATGGAACTGTAGCCAAGGTATCAGGTGGTGGTGGCTCAGATATATTTATTAATACCTTATCTTCTTCGTCTGGTTCTGGCGGTGGTAGTGCTACGTTCAATGGCACTGCTACTAGATTTACACTAAGTAATCCACCATCTGTTTCTGCTCAACAGTTGCTAGTAAGTATCAATGGTGTGATACAAAAACCTAATTCTGGTACGAGTCCTAGTGAAGGCTTTGCCATAGATGGTAATGACATCATTTTTGCTTCTGCACCAAATACAGGGTCAGACTTCTTTATTGTTACTTATGGATCTCTGAACATAGCCGTACCAGCAGACAATAGCGTTACAAGTGCAAAGATAGTAGATGGGGCTATTGTAAATGCTGATATAAATGCAAGTGCAGCAATAGCAGGGTCAAAAATCTCTCCTGATTTTGGATCGCAAGCAATAACTACAACTAATGATTCAGTTACGATTGGTGATAGTATTATTCACTCTGGAGACACTAATACAAAA
>TARA_R100000231_G_scaffold6976_3_pt1 | contig 13312 bp, 11 predicted proteins | sample TARA_R100000231 | Tara Oceans TARA_R100000231 (sample SAMEA2620565) | marine metagenome | biome: marine biome (ENVO:00000447); feature: surface water layer (ENVO:00002042); material: "saline water (ENVO:00002010), including plankton (ENVO:xxxxxxxx)" | depth 5 m | reverse complement strand
ATTTGGTGTGAACAAGTCTTGGCGTGCTTGGAAGTTTAATTTCTGTACAGAAACTGCACCGTTTGCGATCTTAGCCAATTCAACAGCTGAGTTTGCAAGTTGTCCAGTATCAACACCACCATCACTAATTTTAAGACCAGAAGCACCAACAGCAAGTGTTGAACCATCAAGGTCGATAGCAATTGAAGCAGCGGATCCACCATTATAAGTGAAGTCTGCAATACCGTTACCATCAGTCAAACTATCAAGACTTGCACCAAGTGCCTTTCCAGATATTGTGCTGTTTGCCAATTTTGCGTTAGCAATAGAACCTGCCAACTTAGCATTTCCAATAGCACTATCAGCGATATAAAGACCATCAGCATCTTTTGTAATGCTACCACCAGTTTCTGCCTTAACTTTCACATCCAACTTAGTTGAAGTAAATTGAAGACCTGGGTTGGTTGCAAGATCAACGCTAATTACATCCGGATCGCCAGATGAGTCAATAGCGATACCGTTTCCACCGGATAAAGAATCCGGAAGTTGAGCATCAACATACGCCTTGTTTGCTACATCAGTAGAACCGGATGGTGTTCCACATCGAATTGTACCGGAACTAAAGTCGAATGTTCCAGCTAAGTTAATTTTACCCGCAGCGATACTCCCATCCTGTATCTGGGTACCTCTAATTTGAATAGCCATATTTGCTCCTATGTGCTTTGTTTAATTTCCGGCGAATACATCACCGTAAGTGAGTCGCCCGACAACGGCACCGTGGCGATAGTGAAAGTAGTTGTTGAGTTTACCGTTATTTCGCTTCCACCGGCTGGTCCTTGGAATAAGCCGTTTAGGAAGACGAATATACGTATCTCTTGAAATTGTTCTTGGACTGTAAATTGTGTTTTGCTTCCGTCTATTTGTGACGATAGGTCCTGAGCTTTTAAGTCCGAACCTTGAATTGGTATAAACGGTCCTGCGAAGGCGATCTCTGCTGGCATACATCACCTCCCTATTCGTACCACGCAACTTGCACCTCTGTGACCGTAAATGTTCCTGCGTCTGTTTTAGCAAAAATAAATAAGTCATCAGTCGGAGCTGCGTGAAAAATGTCAACTTTAAATGTGCACGAAACCGTGCTATTTGAAACGGCATCCTCAAGAGCACTTTGAGATGGAGGTAAGAGAAGCCTTGTTCCTTCCTCATCTTCATATCCTTTGAGTATAACACTTGTTGCACCACCACTGATTGTTCCTTTGAGTCTTACTAATTGTATATTGCCTGAATATATTGTTCTTTTCTTGATGCTTAATGCATTGCCGCCGTCATCGACCAAATTTAAATTTATATGTAGTTTTTTTGCCGTGCCGTAATTCGTATCAAATGTTTGGTTAACAGTCGAACGGATTCTATGCACAAACTTTCCAGTTTTACCCATCTCCAACCTCCTCAGGGTGTCCTATTAATATCCTATTTTTTTCCTTATTGACTTACAGTAATTCTTGCACTTGTCACTGTCAAAGCTGCAGATGATGCACACTTAACAGTAATGTACAAAGAGTCTGTCATATCAACATTTACATAGATACCTGGTCGCCAATTTGCAACACATTTTGTTGTGCTATATTTACCGTCTGACATAAAGCCTTGCATTGAAAACAAGACATCTGTAAAACCAGCATCTCTAGCTACTAGAATTTGTGTTCTTTCTGCATTTGCTGCTGATGGTGTGGTACCTGTTCCAAATAAGTCAATTGATTCTATTTTAAATTGACCATTTGATACAGCTAAGTCCAATGCGCTAACGGCAATAATTACACCCTCAGCTACATCCCAGTTCGCATCAAATTCTGCATTGTTATTGACTGTATCCTTAAATGTTACAGCTGTACTTGATCGTACATCGATTCCTCTTCCTGACATAATTGCCTCCTATTTTTTCTTTTTTCTTGTTGTTTTCTTTTTTGACTTAGATGGAAAGTCAATGGATCTTGCTTTACCACCTCTCAAAACACTATTAACTCTTGCCATTGCCCACTGATGTGATGACATTCCTTTTCTAGATCCGCTGCTTGCATACGCTGCAAGACCTTTATCATACGACTTCTTCAATTGAGAGGCTGTAAACTTAGAACCCTTCGCTTTTTTACGAAGTGTTTCCATTACACTACCTTTTCTTTTTGCGGGTCGCTTTTTTGCGGGTGACTTTCTTTTTGCTGGTTTTCTTTTTTTCACGTTCTTTCCTCTCCATCTCTTCTCGTAGACGGAATGCTGCTTGTTTGTTTCCTGACTTATATAATTTACTAGCACGTCTTAGCATAGCTGCACGCTTGCTGCCTTTCGGAGCTTTGTACTGTTTTGGTAATGCTTTTTTCCGCCGACGACGGACTACTTTTTTCTTCTTCATTTTCCTACCGCTTTCTTTGCCATACGATGTGCAGCTGCAAATGACTTACCTTTCTTCATTTCTCTTCGCATCATTGCCATATGTTTGGCTGAATGATGACCTGAGTGCTTAGAAAGTTTGGCCTCTTGTGCTTTAGTAAGTCGGACTGCTGTAGCTTTTTTTAGTTTTTTTTTGCGCTTCGCTGGCTTCTTCTTAGCCGGCTTTCTCTTAGCTGGTGCTTTTTTCTTAGCTGGCTTCTTCTTCTTCATTGGTTTTCCGTAATGTGATGGCATTATTTCCTCCGCCTTTTTGTAGTTTTCTTGCGCTTCTTACGACGCTGTTTTAATTTTTTAAAGTCTGCTTTTGTAATTTTCTTTCTAGGCGGTGCAACACGCGCTAGCTTCTTTTGTTTCTTGCTGTATTTACGGAATGGCATCGGCTTCCTCCTGTTGTGGTTCAGGTGGAGTAGGATCGACTGTGCAAGTGCCATAAGCTGATGATATGACAATGGCACCACCCATAAACGCTACTGTAATTTTGTTTTCTCTTATCCAGTCAATTAATTTTTGCATATTTACTCCTCACATTGACAAGGGTCACATTGACACTTTTTACATTCATCACTCATTTTTTCCTCCGAGTTGTTCGTTTCTTCTTTTTGGCCACACGTCCTTTCGTACCTGTAGTTTTCTTTGGTGACTTGACAGACCATAAGTCTTTACAAGCCCAATATCTTGCTGTTGTTTTATCTTTTGCTTTGTCACACCTATGTCTTGCTCTGAAACTTTTTCTTGCGGCTTTGCTGATATTATGACCAAAACCTTTCGCACCATAGTGTATCAGTTTTTTGCGACCGTTCTTCATCACTACAACCATCTTCTTCTTGTTTGGTTTGTATGACTTGACGGGCTTTCCAACCTTTAGTCGTTTCTTTGCTGCTGCTGCTTTTGATAATTTTTTAGCCATCCCTATAATACCCTTTATTTTTCAAATTTCTTCAAGTCTTTTTCTAGTCGTCTTTCTGATTCTTTCAATGCTCGATACTCTATTTCCAAGTCTTTTGGTACACGAACTGCACGCTTCTTTAAAAATAAATAGTCAACCATCGGAGTAAGTAACGGTGCTTCATCCTTTCCAAAGTAACTCAATTCTGTATTTGGTGGTACAGTTATATATCCACCTCGAAGCAATGCATTGTAATAGTCATTGAAACCTCTTTGTATACCAGCACCACCTAAAATTAATTGGTCAGTCAAGTATTGGTTGTATCCTGCTTTGCTTCTGAAACGATATTGTTGACCATCAAATGTTGGTGACCCTGGTACTCGTTTCTCTAGTGGTCTTACTTCAATATCATAGCGATCAATATAATAGTATGGGTTACCACCGTCAGCCATAATAAACATCAACATTGTGTGTGGTTGTAATGAGAAGAATTGTGAACCATATATACCTTCTCTCATTTTAAAGAATTCTTTTGCAGGCACACCTTTTTTGTAGTCAACATCTAGTTCACGCATAAAGTCTATCATTGGTAGATACAAGAAGTCTGATATACCTTCTTTTGCACGAGTCAATGTATCTTCTGTTCTACCAGTTGCAATTGATGTGGCAAAACCTGTTGCTTGACCGATCGCCATAAGTGAGCCAATGTATGGTGACCTCATATATGTTTCAACAATTCTTTGATCTGAGTCATATGCTTCTGTCACATCTCTCATTGCCAGTGCCTGCAAGGTTTGATCACCTTGTGTGTAGTATGTGCCCATTGCGCGTGATAAGTCAAGGTGATACTTGGTCATTGCAGCAACACGAAGAGCACCACCACTTGTACCAAATGCTCTCAACAATTCTAATGTGCTGAGTGTTGTAAATGACATATACAATGCCATCTTACCAAAGCCTCTTCTAAATGCTGGTGGCATTACACCATAGTCCAACATTACTTCTCTTGCCAGTTTGGCAGCACTATCTACACCTTCACCTTTTTGTAGAGCCGCAACAAATATCGATTCACGGAATGCGCGATCTGTTTCATCAGCCCATCTCATAAATGGTGACATTGTAGGTGATAGTGGTCTTTGTATTTCTGAAGCACCTGCAAATACATCACCAACAGCACGTCTAGCAAATGAAGCTACACCTTTTGCCTGATCCATACCACCAATATAGTCGCGATAACCTTGAACATCAAATAAATTTTTCGGTTGTTGCTTGTATCCTGGGATTCCTCTTGTAAACCTTTGCCATCCAGCCGCTTCTAATGCGATATCATCATAAAATGCGTCACCTAAATTAATTCCTTGTTGTGACACACCTAAGTTACGACGTGTAAATTCTTCATATACCTGCGCGTATGTAAACCTGGTACCTGGCAGAATGCTATCTGGAGCTGCTTGCGCCATATACCTTAGTTTCCTATAAGGCGTCAAACCAAATACACTCCCGATGGTCTGTCCAACCACGGTGGGCCAATACTTTGGATTGGTCACATATGTAATTAAATTAGCGGTAAGTAAGTTTTCCATTTGATATGCGATATTTGGCAACATCTTACCACCTAACTGACCTGATACAAATGTTCTTCGCAAACCATTGAAGTAGTAATTTAGCATTCCTTGTGTTGCTTCACCAATATCTCTGTTTCTTTGTACCTTCGCAAAATTTGATGTTACAACTTCTGTATCCATTGCACCAAATTGTCTTGTGATCGCGTTGATTGCATCTTGTTCTGCTGCTGACATTGGATACATAATACTTCTTTCAATACCTAGTTGGTTTTCAAACTGTATTTGTCTAAGTCTGTATTGGTAGTTGTTGACCAAGTCTTTTGGTGATATGTTTCTTTTTATTGCAGTAACATTAAGATAGTTTGCCATCTGGTCAGAAGCACCACCATCGACTAGCGATAAAAATTGTCTTGGATCATAGCCACTTTCTTTGTATGCCTTTTTAAGTTGTGAGTCAAACATATTATCAATAAATGCTTCAGCTGCATCAAAGCTCATATCATTGATAGAATTGTAGCCTCTTTCTATTCTTTCAGTTACTAGCTTTTCCATCAGCTTTCTCATTGTATCTTCACTAATGGCACGACCAAATGTTGTGGTTGCTATTTGTGCAGTATTTTGTATTTGAGCTGCAAATGGTTCTGTAGCAAATGTTTCATTGAGTGCACGTTTTACAATATTATTTACTTCATCATTTACCATCACAGCTGCCATTGCATCATTCGATCTAACAACTTTGCTTAATTTAAATTCTGGAAACCTTTGAAGTACTGTTAGTATTGCCACTTCAGCAGCTTCGGTAGCTGTTTTGGTGCCATCTATTGCTATTGCATTTATTATTGCCTCAACATCTGCATTTGTTCTTGCACCTGGTCCAAGTACTAGTCTTGCATATTTTTTTGCAAACACCTGCATTCTTAATTTATCAGCTTGCGTAAGTGGTGCTTCCAAAGCTGCCTTCATTTGTGCTTGTGACATTGAGCTTATTTCAGCCAACGAATATCTTTTTGCCTGCAACAAAGCAACTGATTCATACACACCTCTTTGTTTCTTGACAGGATCTGCTTTAATTAGTGTTTCTTGTGGGAATATTGAAGAAAAGATAGATCGCTCAACCTTCATACCAAGTTTTGCCTGTAGTCCACTTAAGAAGTCATAGTTTCTAGACACATTACCAAATGCACCTTTCATTGATCGTTCAAGTCTTTCAGTACCTTCTTTTACTTGTGTATTGAATATTTGTGTTGATGCTCTAGTTTGTGCAGTTTGTGCTGCAACATTTGTAGGCTTCTTAAAACCAAACCTATCGATACCAGCATCAACTACTTTTCTTATATTTACTGGTGTGAAAGAACGATATGTTTGCTTCAAAGTGTCCATACTAATGACTCTTCTTCTTTCAAGCGGTTCAGCAGCTTCTTGTAAAACACGTGCACCTGATGCTTTAAATGCAGATGGTGAAGCTTCAAGTGCCAGTCTATCGATAATTCTATTTGTTACATAAATACTTTCTGCTGTTGTTAGCTCACCTTTTCTTGCCAGTTCTGCAAGGTATGAGTCATCTGAAACACGTGCTATTTCTTCAACTTGTGCTTTGTCTAGAAGCTTGTATCTTATTCTACCTGTGTCATCTGGTATGAATTCAACAACTGTTGACTTACCATCTTGTGATATTTTTGCTTGAACATCTGTTTCAAAATTATTGTCCATCCATTTCTTACTTACAATTGTACGATCTGTAAGCATTATGTAGTCATCAAGTCCAAACTTAGTTGTTTCTTCTAGTGCAACACCCCTTAATTCACGGCGTCTGTCCAACATCTTATTTACATCTAGTGCACCAGTTTCATCAAATACCGGTACACCTCTTTCCAAAGCATTTTGTGCCATTGGTCCTAGTAATTCTGTATCTGACTGTACTAATTCTTCTAATGCTTTGTTTGCCTGCTCAGGTGTCATTTGTTCAACAATACCTGCAGTTCTTTGGTTGATGATGCCATTGTTTGCTGCTAATTCAACACCATTTGCACCAGTCTTTGCTTGTATTTCTAGTGCTTGTACAATATCTGATGTTTGGTCTGCCACTTTTGCACGAACTGATGTGACTTCATCAAACAATGTATTTCTAATTCTTGGTGTATCTGAAAGAGCATTTGCTAGTGGTTGACCTTGTCCTATTTTTTGTAGAACCTTTGCATCTGCTGCAGCTGCCATTGTGATAGGTGCCTTTGCTGCGATTGATGGTATTACTTCGTCTGCTAATTTGACTGTTGCAAAGAGTGGGTTACCACCACCTGCAATAATATCCAAACCAAACTCACCAGTTCTACTTAACATTCTTGCGTGCTTTTGGTTGGCAATAGGTAGTCCAGAAACAAAGTTTTTTGTTACAAATTTTGTAGGTTTACCAAGTGTAGCAATAGCTTTTGACTTACCAATTGGTAGCGGTATCATAAATTCACCAACTGTACCTGCAACCAGTAGTGTGTCTTTCATATAAGGACCAACAAGTGGTAGTTCTTTTAATTCTACACCAAGCACACTGTCTACTTCTGAGATATCGTTACCAAGTCCACGCATAGTTGCAGTTTCTACCAAGACTTCTTTTAAATATGCTTCACCCATACCGATCAGGTCACCTGATTCAACAGATTCTGTATATTCTCTTCTTGGTGCCTTCAACATTTCTTGAAGACCACCTTCTTGTGTTTCTTGTTCTGCTGGTGTTCTTTCAATTAAACCTAAGTTTTCTGCTCCACTCATTGCTGGGTTGACAACTAGTCGTAACAAACCTGCTGTATCACGAAGGACCATCATACCTGCAGATTCTGTAATTACATCAGGACTATCAATATATCCACCTTCAAATAGTATGTTTCTCATTTGTGGTGAATACTTTGTTGTTGTCAAAGCAGCCAAACCTTCAGTACCAAATGTTATAAGAGGATCGATAATTTCTGAAGTTATTGTCTTTGGTACAGGAAACTGCTTCTTTAATTCTTTTGCTGTAGCATTTGGAAAGCCCATATCATCGCGATATGTGACATCAATTATCGATCTGACATATGCATTTGCAGCAGGTGTCAACTCATCTACAATTGTTTGCATCTCATCTTCTGGATAGCCAAAAAGCTGAGGTGATGTAATGGGATTGATACCTATAGCTTCAATATCTTCTTGGTCCTGTACTAATTCTTGCAGTGCACTTTGTTGAAGTGTTTGAAAGTATTGTGTTCTTGCTTGTTTGAATGTAAGTGGTGGTGTGTTTGTATTATTTAGTTGGTCCATTAATTTATTGCTTGCTTCTTGTTGTTCTTTGAAAGCTTCAATGTTATCAAGGACCTGCTCTTTCAGTGCGTCTTGTTCTGTTCTTTTTCTTCTTTCTACCGCATCAATTGGTAAAACCTGTGGTGCCAAAGCAGAAGTTGCAGTTTCTGACAATGTCATTTCATCTGCTAGTTCTGGATTCATTAACAGTCGACCAGGTTTTACTGGTGTTGGTTTGATATCGAATGGTTGTACACTTCTTGGTTTTCTAGATGACTTAACTGAAAATACTTCTTCATTCGCACGATCTTGTGCAGTTGGACCTTGTAATTTCATTTGGTCTATTTTATCCTGCACATATGTAGCTTGTTCAACACGGTAATTTAATATTTCAGGATCTAATGAAAGCGATACATCTAACGGATCGTAACCTGCAGGTGGTGTTGCAACAGTATTTTCATATTGTGTACGAAACAGTTCAGCTAATTCTTCCTCATCTGGAAAGCCTTCTGCTTTGTATCTTTTAACGCTCGCTGCGTATACTTCCTGCTGTGCATCATCAAGTAGACCTGGGATAACAAGGCTACTTGCTGCGATCCTATCTCGTTCATCCTGCAAGGCTCCAACATCAGGTGTTTCTGTAGTGGTAGTTGGATCCATACCCGGCATTTGTCTTTCAGTTTTTATTGCAGGTGGCTTTGGAACAGGTTGTCTTGCTGCATCCTCTGCTTTTTCTCTTTGAATGCTGTCAAAAAACTCCTGCGCACCGGCCATATCGCCTTCGTTGTACAGTTCTCTATAAAAGTCCAACTGTCCTTCTTCAAGGTCTTTTGCTGCTTCTTCTGGTGTAGGTGGCATTATTTATCCTCAAATTTTTTCTTGTATTCTTTGTAAAACGCGTCTCTTTTCTTTTCAGCGGCTGTCTTAAATTGATAGTCACCGGTCATTTTCTTTCCATCAGATATTCGATATGTTCCAATATCTGGTTTTTCTAGTGTACCACCATCGATCTGATAGTAATATGTTTTACTTCTACCAATTTCAACGCCAGTTGGAAACTCTATGGCACCTGGTACTTTTAATTCTTTTCTTGGTGCTGAAACTGGATCGACGCCTGTTACACCTTTGACTAGTTCTTCTAAGCTTTTTGCCTTGAAGTCTGGTTGTCGTTCTAAGGTTGGAGGTACAAGTGGCTTGATCTCATCCAACATCATTTGTGATGTAACTACTTGAGGTTCAACTAGTTGTTTAGTTTCTGTAACATCAATTGGAACCTTTCCTGTTGGTTTCTCTTCAGAACCAACTACTACTGCACCAGGTTGTGTAAAGCTAGCAGTCTTACCACTATATTTGACTTTCAACTGATCATATTGTTCCATAAACCTTCTTGCACCACCAACTGATTCAGCGTGTTGACGAAGAATAGCAGCTTGACTTGGTGGTCTCATATCCATTAATTTATCAAAACGCTTCTGTATGCTTTCATCTGTTTCTCTACCTGTGATACCAAGCGTTCTGTCACCTTCTTGTCTTTCTTCAAGTACCATACTTTTTTGTATTTCAAGCTGATCGTTGTATTCTTTGTTGCTGCCTTTTGCTCTACTTAAATTACTTCTTGCCATACGACTAGAAAACAAGTCATCCAAACCTGACATATCAATACTAAATTTGTCAAGTCCTTCTACAATTTCTGGTCCTGTAACTGGTGCACCTGCTTCTTTTGCTGCTTCATCCAAAGCTGCAACTGCATCTGTTTTACCTCGCTTGAGCTTTGGTATTTTCAATGCACTGTCTTGTGTTGAACCAACCTCACCTGGGTTTTGTTGTACATAATGAATTGCAATACCTAGTGCTTCTTGTCTTTGTACATCATCAACAATAAAGTCTTTCAACATTTGGTGTACATCTGTATCTCTACCTTGTCGCTTCGCTTCAACTGCGATTCTTGCTGCTTTAATTACAGGATCAGCCTCATCTGCATCTTCAGCAAATAGTCCAGCGATTCTTGGATCTGTTGCACCTACTGAGTTATATGCAGCAAAATTAATTTTACCTCTTTCTGTAAGACCAGCTTCTTGCTTTTGTCTTCGTAGTTGTGCTCTTTGTGCTGAACTAAGTGGTGCATATTGTTGACTATATATTTCTCTACCACGATCGATAATTTTACCTAAGTCAACATCTTCACCATATCGATCCGCCATATCATCTTCAAGTCTTTCAAGGCGTTTTGCTAATTCATCTCTTTCTTGTGCATACTTTGTTCTATCTGCAGGACTCATTGCTGTAAGACCTGGAATATCAATCCGAAAACGTGGTTGACCTAAAGCTGCTGTAGTAGGTTTGCCATCGGCATCAAAGTAAATAACATCACCATCTTTGTCTACCTGAAAATAGTCTTTGTCAATTTGGTCAAGTCTTGGTTGTATTTGTCTGCTTTTTAATTTTTCATCTGATAGTGATAAAGCATTTTCATCAACACCCATACCACCTGCTGCCTGTGTACGAAGAGCAGCACTTGAAAAGGTTTTACCTTGTTCTGTTGCAGCACTTTTCATAGAAGCGATAATTGCTTTTGCTAACACAGCTCTTTGTAACGAGTCTTTACCAGCACCTTTACCACCAACATTTTGCATTGCTCGGTCCATTGCTTGTGATACGCTTTTACCTGCACGTAAGTCTGTTGCCATTTGTGAACGAAGACTAGGTACATCAAAGCGAGCAATATCAAAACTATCATCAGCTTCACTTCTTACTTTTTGTCTTGCTTTGTTGTATTGTAGTCGTTGGCTATCTTGCATTTTCAGGCGTTGAGTTACTTGTGCTTCTGTAACACCACCTTTTCCACTGGTTGTTTTAAAACCTGTAGCAATAGCTCTTTCATAGTCTGCTAATTTACCTTCTAGTTGTTCGATACGACTAGCAAGTGTTGTAAATTCTTTCTCAGCCAGTGCAATACTTTGTTGCATTCGCTGTTCGTGCGTTTTAAAGTACGCGTCATTATATAATTGGTATGTAGGTTCAGCCATTAGAAAGTCTCCAAGTATTTTGCAAGATCAGGGTCGATTCCTGTGGTATCTTGTCCACGACGGAATGCCATTTCTTCCATCATTCTGTTTTGCATATATAAGTCTGAAGCACTTGCACCAGCAGCACCAAAGAATGCCGAAACTGCAGCACCTGTAGCAGCATCTCTTGCACTTTCACGAGCTTGTAAGTCTCTCATTTCTGCTTCTTGCTGTCTTGCTCTTGCCATATCTGCTTGTGCGATCTGTGCAGCTGCTCGATCTGTTGCTATTTTTTCTTGTTCGCTTTGCATCATCAATTGGTTTAGTGCATCACCGCTTGATAAAGCACCTGATGAAGCCAATAATGCTTGCTGTCTTTGTAGTCGTTCTTGTGCAAGTGCTTGTTGTGGGTCCATTAAAAGTCTGTTCATTGCTGATTGTTCTTGGCTTGTAAGTCCAAGTGCATTCATTTCTTCTAGTCTTTCTAGTTCTCGCAACCTTTCTTCTTGTGCATCACCAAAAAGTCTTCGACCTTGTGCTATCTGCCCGCCTGCTGCGCCGATCCCTTTTGCTAGTGCACCACCTGCTAAAATTCCAATTGTAACCGGGTCCATAATTTAGCCTCCTATTATATACTCTTTTTTTTTACGGCCTGTAGTATGCCGATAAGGAATATGTGAAAAATTTCATCGCAATAGCTCTTGTATTGCTTCTTGCTTCTAAAAATATATTGTGATATCCTGCTGCCACAACAGGAAAAATTGTATGTACTTGATAATATCTACGTCTGTAAAAACCTGGAATGTCGTTACCAAGACCTGTAGTTACTTTCAAGTCTTTTTCTTTTGCAAAGTTACCAGATGAGTAGTTGTCTGTTGAACCATCTAAGTTAAAAAACAAACCAAAGTCTGCATTACCTGCAGTATTAATTGGTAGACCTCGAGGTGATATTGATAATTTTAACATTACATCAGCAGGTTCTTCCAAGTAGAAACTAATTGCACATCCAGGTACAGGTTCTGGGTTGTCTGAAAAGTCAGCCAAAAATTTACCACCATAACCTGGGTGGAATGCTGGCATATCTGATATTGCTGGTCCTTTGTGTACACCATTTGTCATTTCATATTCATTGTCAATTGGATGATACAAACCTTTCATAAAATGTTTTGCTTCTGCCCAAGCTGATGATGTTTGTACATCACTTGCAATAATACCACCATTGATGTACTTTTTCAATGCATCAACGTTTTCTTGGTTCTTTGATGACTCTACTTTTGTATTTGTAGTAAATGTATGTGGTAAAGTTAATGCCATTATGCCCCCGTTTTCCCGTGTATGATACAGGATGTTTGTATTCTTTCCAATGCTAGTGCACCAGACACACCATAAAGTGGTATTGGATCACCATCTGTATTTACTCTTGTTGGATTCGATACTTCATACTCTAAGAAAGCACCAATATCTTGTCCAATACCACCACCAGCAGACTGTGCGTGCATTCGCCAGTAACCTGATATGTAAAGTTGGACACCAAAAAGTCGTTTACCACCAGCAACACCACTTTTAATTTTAAATGTAAATGTACCACAGTGTAGTTGTGGTCCACCAAGAGCCAAGTTGTTGTCAGCACCATCCTTGTCACATTGCTTCATTATGAAAGGTGATGTTGTTACATCCGATGCTGCAACAAAAAGTTCTGGTATGACTGTTACGTGATCCCATCGTCGTTCATCAAAGTCAAAATAATTGTTAGGAATAGAGTTGATACCAGTAATTTCACTAGGGTCGAGGAAGTCCACACCATCTACAAGTCCTGCCTGTTTTGCTGTTTGAAAGTCTGCATCATTCAGTGCGTTTGATGTGACATTAAATTTAGGATATATCAACCACATCCACTCACCAATGCCCGAGCCATAAGGTCTTGGTGATGATCCGTGTGTTGTTGTCGATATCAATTTTGATACTAGTTCTGCTGATGGTGTGTGATGTAAGTTGTCAATAACACGCACATTAAAGTTGACAGATACCAACTCACCTGCTTCACAAAGGTGTCCAGCTGTACCATTGAGTCGTAGTTTTGTACCTTTACTAACTGCTGTGTTTGCTGTACCTGTGTTGTCGTGGTTGATAGGTACTTCTTTTGGTTCGTTAGTATCAACAGAATA
>TARA_R100000231_G_scaffold35649_2_pt1 | contig 13331 bp, 11 predicted proteins | sample TARA_R100000231 | Tara Oceans TARA_R100000231 (sample SAMEA2620565) | marine metagenome | biome: marine biome (ENVO:00000447); feature: surface water layer (ENVO:00002042); material: "saline water (ENVO:00002010), including plankton (ENVO:xxxxxxxx)" | depth 5 m | reverse complement strand
AATTTAGAGTTTCATGATGCTATTTATGATGAAGGGAATGAGTTTGAAGTTCCAGCAATTAAAGAATTATTTGATTTAAAATGGAAAGGTAAAGCTGATATAGTAGCTAATGATTGTTTGATTGATCTTAAAACTACATCAAACATAAAAGATTTTAAATATAGTGCAAGAAAATATAACTATGATTCACAAGCATATTTATATCAGCAGTTTTTTGATAAACCTTTAGTGTTCTATGTAGTAGATAAATTAACATTTGAGTTAGGAATATTTGAACCTTCAGATAATTTTTTAAACAATGGTAAAGAAAAAGTGGAGAAGGCAATAGAAGTGTATAATAAATTTTTTAGTCAAGATGCTGAAGAAGATATTGAAAATTATATCATTAAAGAATTACTTTAATAAAAAAGAAAAACATGTATGGTTGAAAGTTCCGACCAATTGTACATGTCAAGCTGAAAAAGATCAAATCATTTCAGCAACAATAAATAAGTTGGAGCAAATTTTAAATAATTAATTATGGCAGACGAAAAAATCTATGTAGGAAATGGAGTTTCAAAATTTGATGGAAACATGATTTCTTGTAGTATATGTTTAACAGATCTACCTCAAGAGCATATGTTTGAATACAATGGTAAGAGGTATATCAAAATAAATGTCTCGGCTAAACGAGATGGTGCAGATGAATATGGTAAGACTCATTATCTTGCAGTTGATACATATAAACCTGAACCTAAAAAGGAAGAAGCGGTAGCTGATGACCTTCCATTTTAAATAATGTTTTAGTTAGTGGGAGGGATGAAAGTCTCTCCCTTTTTTTTGTGTCAATATGTCGATTTTAATATGAATTTAAAAAATATAATAACAATATCATTTCTTATTTATTATTTTATATATATTTTATTATTAATTTTTGACATAAAGACATAAAAAGAATATATATATAAGATAATCAATTAGTTAGATAAAATTAAAACGACATAAAAACGACATAAAAACGACACAACAATGGAGATAACTATATTTAAAGACATTAAAGATACTGCTCAACCTTTTTATAGAGATGTATCAGTAATAATAGAAAGGATAAGGGAGGGAGCAACACAAGAAATAGTAAGAGCAATAAGATCAGAGAAAGATAAAGAAGAAAGAAATCGATTAAAGCAGTCATTACCGGCAGTTTGTTTCAGTGGTAAATTTACAAAAAGAAACGATGCATCTATTTTACAACATAGCGGGTTAATATGTTTGGACTTTGATGGATATGAAAATGATAAGCTATTACTTGAGGAAAAAGAAAAGATAACAAAAGATAGATATACCTATGCAGTCTTTATTTCACCAAGTGGATTAGGACTGAAAGTATTGGTAAAGATACCGGCTGAAGTTGAGAATCATAAAAACTTTTTTAATTCATTAGAAAAACATTTTGACTCTCCATACTTTGATAAGACATGTAAGAATGTTTCAAGAGTATGCTATGAGTCGTATGATCCATTGATTTATGTGAATGAACAATCAAGTGTATTCAATCAAATAACAGAACAAGAATATCAAGAAGTTGAAATACATAAAGGTGTACAGACTATACCAATAACAGATGAGAATAAAATAGTAGAGATACTAATGAAATGGTGGGAAAGAAAGTATGGATTGAAAAGCGGAGAAAGAAACAATAACATTTATATTTTAGCTTCTGCATTTAATGACTTTGGAGTTACTAAAATATTAGCCGAGCATATTATGAATGGATTTTCTTCACAAGACTTTCCATTAGCTGAAGTGAAAAGAACAATTAATTCAGCGTACTCACAAACACAGAACTTTGGAACGAAATACTATGAGGATGAGGATAAGGTAAACAAAGTAAAACAACAATTAAGAAGAGGTGTAAGTAAAAAAATTATCAAAGAAGAGTTGGAAGAGACAAGTACAATATCTGATAGTGTACTTAATTTAGTTGTAGAGAGATTAGAGGAAGAACAATCCAAGCAAAAGTTCTGGAGTAAGAGTGAGAAAGGGGTGATAAAAATAATACACATATCATTCAAAAGATTTTTAGAAGACAATGGGTTTTATAAATTTAATCCTGAAGGTAGTAAGAATTATGTTTTTGTAAAGGTTACAAATAATTTAATAGACCATACATCAGAAAAAGAAATCAAAGACTTTGTTCTTAATTATTTATTAGATGTTGAAGACATAACAGTATATAATTACTTTGCTGAGAATGTAAAATATTTTAGAGAGGAGTTTCTAACTTTACTATCATCTATCAACGTATATTTCATAACAGATACAAAAGATACAGCATATCTTTATTATACGAATTGTGCTGTAAAGGTTACTAAAGATGATATAATACCTATTGATTATTTAGATCTTGGTGGTTACGTTTGGAAAGACCATGTCATTGACAGAGTGTTTGATATATGTGATGTAAACAATTGTGACTACGAAGTTTTCATAGCAAATATATCAGGAGGAACAGAGCAAAGAATCAGATCAATGCATTCAACTATAGGATATCTTTTACATGGTTGGAAGAACCTATCATACTCTCCTGCTACTATACTAAATGATGAGTTGATATCTGATAATCCGGAAGGTGGTACCGGTAAAGGTTTGTTTATGAATGGTTTGTCCCATATGAAAAAACTTGTAGTCATAGACGGAAAGTCTTTTAATTTTGAAAGATCTTTTGCATATCAGTTAGTTTCTGCGGATACACAAATACTTTGTTTCGATGATGTAAAAAAACATTTTGATTTTGAAAGATTATTTAGTGTAGTTACAGAAGGATTAACATTAGAAAAGAAAAACAAAGATGCTATCAAGATTCCATTTAGCAAGTCTCCCAAGATAGCTATCACTACAAACTATGCAATCAAAGGATCAGGTAGTTCTTTTGAAAGAAGAAAGTGGGAGTTGGAGTTAACACAATACTATACCAAAGAGTTTACTCCTTTAGTTGAGTTTGGTAAACTTATGTTTGGTGAATGGGATGACAATGAGTGGTGTCAGTTTGATAACTTTATGATTCAATGTTTACAAATGTATTTAGATAAAGGATTACTAAAGAGTGAGTTTGTTAATCTTAAAACAAGAAAGTTTTCTGCTGAAACATCTCATGAGTTTATAGAGTGGTGCGGTGCAATAGGTGGCCAATCAAATATGAGATTAGATGTATACAAAAAAATATATAAAAACGATTTGTATATGGATTTCATTGATGAGAATCCAGACTATGCTCCTAAGTCTAAAATGACTGTTAGTCGTAATAGATTTAACAAATGGCTACAAATCTATGCTCAATACAAGCATGAGTGTAAAGCAGTAGAAGGTAGAGATGGTATAGGTAGATGGATAAAATTTGTACATAAAGATTATTACTTAGAACAAAAAACTTTAGTATGATAGAGTTCAGAGATTATCAAACTAAAATAATAAATAAGGGTACAGAGATTATATCCAATAGTAGGTTTTTATATTTAGCTATGGAAGTTAGGACCGGAAAAACCTTAACAAGTTTAGGTATATGTAATAATCTTGATGTAAATAATGTTTTGTTTATTACAAAAAAGAAAGCAATATCCAGTATAGAAAATGACTATGCTTTGTACAAACCTAATTTTAATATGACCACAATAAACTATGAGTCATTACATAAAATAAAACAAACCGGTTGGGATGTTGTTATATGTGATGAAGCTCATGGTATGGGAGCATATCCAAAACCTACGGGTAGATCAAAGAAGGTAAAGAACATAGTGTTCAGGAGTAATCCATATATTATATTACTTAGTGGAACACCAACACCTGAAGCGTACTCTCAAATGTACCATCAAGTATTTTTTATACCAAACAATCCTTTCAATAAATACAAAAACTTTTATCAGTTCGCATCTGATTACATTGGGGTAGTAAGAAAAAAGATCAATGGATTGTACATTAACGACTATTCTAAGGGCAGTAAAAAGATTTTAGATGCTATGGCTCCATATACTATAAACTTTAGCCAAAAGAATGCAGGATTCGTAGTACAGACTAATGAGCATGTATTAGAGATGTCATTAAAAAAAGAGACATATGATCTAATTAAGAAACTTAAAAAGGATTATATAATAGAAGGAGAGACAGAAGTTATATTAGCTGATACACCAGTAAAGCTAATGACTAAAGTTCATCAGTTGTGTAGCGGTACAATTAAGTTTGAAAGCGGAAACTCTATGGTTATTGATACAAGCAAGGTAGAGTTTATCAAAAAATATTTTAAAAATAAAAAGATAGGAATATTCTATAAGTTCAAAGAGGAGTTGAATGCATTGAAAAAAATATATAAAGATAATTTATGCACTACATTAGATGAGTTCAACACTACAAATAAAAACATAGCTTTACAGATTGTAAGTGGAAGGGAAGGTATATCACTGCGTAAAGCAGATGCATTAGTATATTATAATATTGACTTTAGTGCTACATCTTATTGGCAAAGCCGAGATCGTATGACTACAAAAGACAGATTGAAGAATGAGGTGTACTGGGTTTTTAGTAAAGATGGAATAGAAAAAGATATCTACAAAGCGGTTGTTAAGAAGAAAGATTATACCCTATCACATTTTAGAAGAGATTTTATAAATTTGTAGTAATGAAGAGGTTTGTTATATTTACTCTGATTTGGATCAGTCAAAATTTAGCAATACCTTTTTGGGTTGTAGGACATATACATTTGTCTATACATAACTTTCATGATGTTGTTGAAGTGTTATCTTCAGTAGGATTGAATATAATAGTAGCAATAGGATTTTATTTAGATTATAAATATGACCGAACAACAAATACAAAATAAAAGGATTAGGCAATTGGAGGCGGAGGGATACTATGTTCTTAAGCTTATAATGACGAATAAGAATGGTATACCCGACCTCCTTGCGATCCCACCCAATAGTGATGTTTTGTTTTCTGAAATAAAAACACCAAAAGGAAAGCTAACAAAACTACAAGAGTATAGATTAAAAGAAATAAAAAATCATGGATGTAAAACAGAGATATATAAGGGAGGCGGGATATGATGTAGGCGAAGACTTTATTGAAACTATACAGACAATAGATCTACGCACAGCTATAAAGATAGCTACTTTTATTTCCAAAGAAAGACCAAAACTTAAAACAAACTTGTTAGTATCTTCTGTATTAGCTGGTGTAATCATCGATGACTATAACAAACCAATTACCTTTGCAGTTGAGTTAATTAAAACTAACGATCCCTATATAATACTATCCGATCTAAAATTTATTTCTATGGATGAGTATCTTGATTTGTATAATATTAATAAAAAAATTAACTTAAAAAGTTAATAAGTCAATTATTTTTTTATATTTGTTACAATTATTGTGCAAATGTTCTTTAATTAATTCAACAGGCAATGAATGGGAGTTAATTGCTAATTAATGTCAAGAGTCGCACCAGAGGATAAACAATTTATTACACATGTAGAATTTATATGTGATGAAATCCATGACTATGGTGATAAACTTTATGAAGATCTTTTGGAAAGAGATTATGAAAAAGTAAAAACAGATTCCAAAGAGCTTATAAAAAAATTAGCTGATCTAATTCAATCAATGTCTGACGAAATTTAAATCAATGAATAAAGAAAGAGCTAAAGAGTTAAAAGTATTTTGCAATACAGTTGCAGAAAGATTTTCTCAAAAAAACCGAGAAGGTAATTTTAACAACGAAACATTTTTAGTGGATGAAATCATACCAACATCCGATGATTCTGCTGTTGTAAATTTTATAAAAAATACTGGCAAGATAGCTGTTGCTTTTTGTTACTATATAAATAAAGGAAGATCAAAAGGATGGAAGTATTTCTTTCCAACAGATTCACATGTAAACGGATTTCAATCCTTCCTATACTATAAATTAGAAGCAGAGAGAAGAAACTTTAATAAAAACTTTGTTGTAGAACAGTACAATAGAAACAGAGAATTTAAAGATCATATAAAAACAGAAGATGAAATACAATACAATTAAATCAGTTTTAAGAAATCAAGTAAGGGTTGGGCTAAAAGTAATGTGGACTTGGGATAAAAATAAAAAAGAGTTTACTCAGATTTATAAAAATTATGATGATGGGTTAAGAATTTTTACTCCTGCACAATTACTACAAGAGTTAGAAGACGTTAGCAAGTCTTAGCCTTTAGCAGTTCGGCACACTTTTCATACTCTTCAGTGTATGTAAAGTATTCAATAAGAGTATCATAGATATCATCCTGCATCTTTACATATGTCCTTCTGGGATCTATTAATACACAAAAAGATTGGTCAGCTTCCTCAATAAGTTGGTCGATAGTTTTTTTACCTAATAGTAAATTATAGGTATATCTCATACATAAATCCTCATCAAACTCTTTCATAAACCTAACTCTTTATCAAGCTCTTTCATTTGTCTATCTAACTCTAACTCTTGCTCATACAAATCAGGAAAATATAATCTCATTTCCTCTTTTGTAAGCTTGGTTGGTTTTGGATCTTTACCTTCGATGACATATTGAGAATAATTAAATAATCTTAAGAAATCTTTTTCAGTACCGCCTTGCCCTAACTCTCTAAGATTTCGAGCATACTTAACAATGTTAACTAAAGGTAAAGGAGCTGCTGGAGTCAAAGCTAACTCTGAGACTCTTAATATTAATCTTTGTGTAAGCTCCGATTTTTTTTCAGGATCTTTTGTTTTCTGTATTCTTGAATATAAATTAGTTATTTCACTTGTAACATTTAAAGGAGCTAAAGACTTTGTTGTTCCAGCCCAAGGCTTGTCCTGAGCGGCATCAGCAATCATAGATATTACATCTCCAACAATAAATAAAGCATTAAAGTTTCCGATTATTGCGGCTCTTGCTAAATCCTCTTTGTCATCATCCTCTAAATCTAAAGGAAATCCTAATGCAACCCATTGAAAAAACACTGGCATCAGCACATGATATTGAACTAACTGTCTAAGGTTTTCTACTACACCTCCTTGGCCAGCTTTTCTATCTAAAGATTTAATCTTTCTATACAAATTTCTAAAAGCTCCAAATTCTTTTCTCAAATATTGTTTTGGAGTTGTAAGAAACATGTTAAAAGATCTTATAATTGGATCTGAAGTTTGATAAAAATCTTTGTCTTGTAAATCAGAAGACTGCTGCGTGTTCTTTGCATCGTCCTCAAATTTTTCAATAGCATAATCTATTGCTTCTTGTTCGGTAGCGTTAGGGTTTTTCTTTTTAAATTCTGCTTTGTAGTATAAGTAGTTTGGACTACCACCTAAAAATATAGCACCCATATCACCATATTTGACAGGGGCCATCATAATCTTCATTATCAAACTTTCACCCACTTCAAACGGTACATTGCCATATGAACTATAACTTTCAATTACATTTTGTATTCTCTCTGAAGCTCTGTCTTGAACATAAACAGAGTTATCCCAGATTTCTTTATAGACTTTTTTAGCTTCAGCTAAAGTTTTAACTGAATATTTTACATAGTTTCTATATCCTATATCATTTGCAAAAGTAATAAATGATGTCATCTGTTTTAAGAATATAGTAGGATTTGCACCCAATCGAGTAGCTATGAACATATTGTTTATCATATTAATAAACTTCGCTCTACCAGCGTTATTGATACCTCTTCTTGCTATTTTTTCTATCGAAGATTTTATTAAAAATAAAGTTCCCTCTCCGTAATTATCTTCTATCGCTTCAGCAATCAGGGGATCATCAAACATTTTATTAATATCTCTTACACTTTCAGCATATGATGCAAACCATTCCATGTCAGTTATGTAAGACATCATTACATCTAACATATCCATATCTACAATAGGTTTGTCATTTGCTTTTCTAACTTTAGTAGATGCTGCTGAAACTTGGTTATTAGATTTTAAATCTGTACCTAATAAATCTAAAGGGTTAGGAACATTGTTCTCTCGGTAAATTCTTCCTGCATAAAAATCATTCCAAGGTAAATTTGTTCGGTATATTTTTTTATAAACCTTGTTATAATGTTCGTACAAGGAAGGATAAAATTCTTGAACCATCCAATCAGCTAACTCTTTATTTTTAGGATCTACTTCAGCCATCAAAGCATCCATAATACGTTTGTGATCTGGACCAAAATTTACGTTATCTGGGTTTTCAAAAGAAGGAAGGTTAGCTGGATCCTGATACTGTTGATTTTGATATAAGATTTGACTTTCACTTAATATAATTGTGTTCTCATCTTTAACTTTTTGCAAGTTATTTTTATTTTCTCGAGTAGGGTTTTCATCAAATTTCTTTTGAGCATCATCAACTTCTTTCTGATTGCGATATATGTTTTTTGTTTTAGACCAATCAACAGGTTTTCTTAATTTGTTTATAGCTCTTTTTCTATCTATTTTTTTATCTCCAAATAATTCTTTTAGTTTATTTTCAATATTCTTTTTGTTTCCTAACATTCTTGCTTTGTACTCACGACTGGCTTTATTTATTCTTTCATAAACTAATTTACGAGCCCTTCCTCCAATCAAATCTCCAGGAAGTTTCGTTATATAATTCATCAGGCCAGACAGACTTTCACCTGTTTGTAAAAAAGACTTTAAAAATGTTTTAATATTTCTTGCAGCTCTTATTAATATACGATCTTGTTTTCTTTTATTTGCTCTTCTCTTTCTTTTACCCTTAAGTTGTTTTGCTTTTTCTATTTGATCAGGATCATTCATGTCAATTTTATCACCTGTGACAGCTTCATACATATCTTCCTTGTTCTTAGTATATCTATCTCTATCTGCTTTTATTTGATCCTTGAACTTTTCTCTACCCTCATTTATTACCTGTTGTAAAATATTAAAGGCATTACTTAAAGATTCAACTTTATTAGTGTCTGTGTTTAACATTAACGTAGCATTGTTCAAATTAATTAGTATTTGAATATCTGTAAGTCTACTATAATCACCTTCAGTCAACGCTTCTTCTTTATTCATAATTGATTCATATTCTTGATTCAATTCTAAATTTCTTCTTACAACATCTTCAGCTACCATACTGTCAGATACCATGTCGTTTTTAAGAGCTTTAATTCTATCATTAACATCCACCGTAATCTTTTTACCCTTAGCTCTACCACTCTCTATCTTCTCATACTTATCGTTTAATATTTTATTTATTTGAGTTTCTAAATTAGATACCTGTATTTGTGTTACCTTATCTACAACTTCTTGTATAAGATTATCAAGGTTTTCTTTTGTGGCATTTGTAACTTTAGAAATCAAATTAGTTACCTCACTCTTAGTATATAGTCCTTTGGGTATTGATCTTCTAATAAAGTTTCTTAATTTACTTTGTGCTGATTTCAATTCTCTTGCACCTCTTTTTATATCTTTTAAAGATTGTTTCAGCGCTCTTAATTTTAAGTTAGTACCTTGAGATGGTCTAACACCAAAACCTTTTTGCATTCCAACAATCATTTCTTTTTGCTGAGTAGATAGACCTTTACGATTTTGATCCGATTGATCTTTGAAAAGTTTAGTTTTTTCTAATTGCTCAACAGCATAATCAAAAGCGTCTGCATCAGTAGCTTTATTTTTCTTTTGCCACTTTTTAGTCTTATTATAAATGTTTTCAAATAATTTAATTCCAGCATTCATACCTTCTTTTACATTAGTAAATGCAGGTGGGATAGCAGAAAATAAATCAACGGGTACTTTTAATAATTGATTTGCTTCTTTAACACTTAATTTTTTTACTCTAACTAAATAATCTTTTATAGCTGGTCCAGTAAAATTATTTTCTCTTGCAATTTGAACAACCTCTACTGGGCTCATGTCTTTTTTTAATACATCTGAAACCTGTTGTCTTTGTTTAGTCGGTCGATAAACTTGCCCATTTTCATCCTTCAAAAAATATTTTGTTGTTTCTCCTCTATCTCCTCTTGTTCTTTCAACAGTCAATCCCGTAGATGCAGCCCACTCTTTTAGTGCAGCTTCATCGTAAACATCTTTAACATCTATCAATCCTTTACGATTCATACGATAAAAACTCGCAAGCTTTTCTGGAGATTTTTTAGCTGATAATTGCTGACGTTGTTTTGGTTTTGAAACGCTTTCAGTTACAGTTTCTTTCTCAGTAACTTTTTTTACCCTACCCTCTACAACACTTACATTTCGTACTGCATAAGCCTTACCTGATTTTTGAACTAACACTTGGCTTCCAGGTTGTCTGTTTTTAAGTAAATGTAATATAGGATTACTTTTATCTTTTAATGCTATGTGAAAAGGATAACTTGGGTGTGAATCTTGAGTTACCTCTACCTCTCCATTAATTTCAATAACAGCATATACATCCCCAACATTTAATCCTTTTGTAAGTTGCTCTGCTGCTATACGAGCAATTAAATCAACTAAACCATTTGCAGTAGCTGATGTTTTTTTAGCTAAAGTTTTGTTTGTATCTCCATTTAAAAAACTAATAATAGCTTTTCTACTTTCTTTAGGTAAATTTTTAGCTAACTCTCCAACTATATCTTCTATTATAAATCCTCTTTTTTCAAATGTAGTTGTTTTAGGATCAGTAAAATACTTATTTACATCTTGTTTTAAATTCTTCGCACTTTGTCTTAAGTTTATATTTCCTCCAGCATTTCGTACAGCTGTAGAAACTGCCGATCTAAATAATGATGGGGATATTAAGTTGTTATCTAACATTACATCAAGTATTGCCAGAGTAGACTTTACTCCTGAAGCACTGCTTATTAATTTTTTATCAGTCCCTTTTGTTAGTGTTAAATAAGCCTTACCACCATTTTCTTTTAACTGTCTGTTTAAAGATTTAGCTATAGTATTTGCAGTGCCTTCTTTTCCTGAAGCCCATACATCTCCAAACTTAGTTACAAAAAACACCCCACCTTCTCCTTCAAAAATCACCTTTCCTTTATATTTAATTTCTCCTGCCAACATATCATCAGGTGAGGTAATAGTAACAGCAGCGTCCTCTATAAAAGAAATGTCTTTTGGTTCTGTAATTAAACCTTTTTTAATCATGTCCGCAACGCTTTCTTGTTGCGTATAAGTTACTTCAAAGTCTCCTACCTGATTTTTTTGTAAAGTAGATGCAGGATTATCTACTACTTGACCTCCTTTAAAAGTATCTAAAGGTTGTATATCTTCTTGTGTAATCTCTTCTCCTTTAGTTATTCTTTGAGCTAAAGTTTTAAGTAAATCTAATGTAGTATCATCAGTTTTATTTTCTATATCTATACCAAATAACTTAGCTAAACTATCTAACCAAGAACGCACTATATTTTTTTGAGGTGTGTCTAATATATCAAAGTTTTCTACCAGTAGGCCTAATAGTTCAGAAACATATTCTTCATTTTGAAAATCTGTATACTGGTTTGAAAAATCATCTAACTTTTTTAGTAGATCTTTATTTTTTATAGACTTCTTTAAAGAGTCTACCATTTTTTTTGTAGCCTCACCAATTTTTAAATCTGTGCCATATTTATTAAACAGCAATGCATGAAATGCCTCGTGTGCAGCAGTAGTTGTTTTAGCTTTAGGTAAATTAATATGTATCGTATTAGAAGGAGGATCAAAAGTTCCTCTACTATCTGGATTGTCTGCAAAGTTTTTATAAGTATCCTGAGATCTATGAACTACTATTTTTACTTCAGGTAATATTTTATTTATTGCAGCAGCTGTTTTCTCTACTAATTTAATAATACGGTTCTCGTGTTGTTCTACTGTTGTATTAGCATTGTCAGATTTAAATTGATCACTTTGATAATAATTATCCTGCTGATCATTAACAGTTTCTGTTACACTTAAGTTTTCATTTACTTGTACTCCTGAAACAGTTTCGTTTTGATTAGTTACAGATGACTCTACATTTATATCATCAACAACTGTGTCATCGGTTGTTAAATCATTTTCATTCATAAATGCTTCTAAATCTCTGGACTCAGTTTGTATATCTTCCTGAGTTCTGACATCAGTTTGTGTATCTGTTTTAGTATCAGTCTCTTCCTTAATTAAGGTTATAATATCTTTTTTAAGAGGTATAGTTTCTATATCTCCTAAATTTTTATCTCTTACAATAATAGCATCATGACCTTTAGATAAAATATCTTTAATTTTTTCTACTGTCCAAACCTCCTTCTTTGGTACAATCAAAGGATTTTTTGGAGTTATCCTTGCAGTATATTTATTTCTTGTTCCTTCTTCATTATATGTATTTGATCTATTCTTTGGTCCAAAGAAAGCTAAATTTTTTGGCACTGGACCTTCTCTGGTTTCATTAGTATTTTCAAAATCTAATTCAGCCATTAAATCTTCTTGAGTTTCCTCACCATATCGTATTTGTACTTCTCCTTCCTCTACTTCCTCCTCCGTCTTGGTTTCAGTCTCTGTTTCACTTTTTTGGTCACCCTCTCTGGTAGTTCGCTGAACTTGGTCGGATAATCCCTCAACCACTTCTTCAGTAGTTTCGGATTGAACTTCGCCAGTTTTCTCCACTGGGCTTTGCTTTTTACGGGCATCTCTTTTTTCTTTTATTAGTTTATTTTTTCTCTCTTGTATTGCTGCATTATCAATAATTTGTTGTCCTGTGTTAGGCAACCCTCTGCTTTGCAATTGTAAGTTTAGTTCGTTGTCAGCTTCTAAAGATTCTCTTGCCTCTTGATCTGTAACTTCTACTTCTTTTATTTCAGCAAGGACATCTTCAGATAATTGGTTTATCTTATTCTTTATCTCTGTTTTTCTTTGCTCTTGTTGTGTTTTTCCTAAAGTAGTTTTTGCTGGATTATTTTCTATTTCTTTTAACTGTGTCTCTAATTCTACTATTTGATTTAATATATCAGGATCTCCAGCTGCAAACTCCGGGTTTTCAGTTATAGATGCCAACAAATCTTTCACAACTTCGTTTCGAGCTTTAAGTTTGTTTTTTCGTTTTGTAGCTGCCTGTTTTAAATCAGAATCATTTTTTATTTCAATTTCCGAACCAGCAAAAGCCGCATCATCTCCATTAATAACATCTAACATTGTTTGTTTATCTACTGGACTACCATTTATTTTATATACAGGAGTTTTTAAAGCTGCATATCCCAATGTTAATGGGGTTTTAGATGTACCTGCAATACCTTCAAAACCAATTTCTTTAATATCCATCTCTTGTCCAACGGCTGCTCTTGCACCAGCTTCACCAACTGATCCTCCAGCTGCATCAATACCAGCTGCTGTTAAAATTCTTTTTGATTTACCTGCACCCTTTACAGCTTGTTTTGCTACTATCTTACCACCTAA
>TARA_R100000231_G_scaffold21289_1_pt1 | contig 13395 bp, 21 predicted proteins | sample TARA_R100000231 | Tara Oceans TARA_R100000231 (sample SAMEA2620565) | marine metagenome | biome: marine biome (ENVO:00000447); feature: surface water layer (ENVO:00002042); material: "saline water (ENVO:00002010), including plankton (ENVO:xxxxxxxx)" | depth 5 m | reverse complement strand
TAGTGGAAATAAGACATGAAAGAAAGAGAATGAAAACAAAGGAGGAAAATAAAAATGAATGATGAAATAAGAAATGAAATTGAAAAAGCAGCAGAACTGCTAGGGATGTCCCTAGACGATGCGTTAGCGAGGTTTGAGGAAATCTGTTCCAAGAACAACGTTGACCCTGAGAAAGAGCCTTTACTGGCTCGTAGTCTTTGGCGACAGTTCTTTAGTAATTCTCGTAATGTAATGAAGAGACAACAAACGCAACCAAGTGGACAAGACTCTAACAGTCTATACAGGAAAGCCTTCGGGTTCTTCGTAGCACTGAATGATGCTATCGATATGTCAGCAAGAAGTCGTGAAAGACTAACTAACGAGTATATGCGTGACAGCGATATGACTTACTCTCTTGGAAGAGTTGCTATCTTCACTGAAGATGGTGATGGATATGAAGCAAGAATGATGCGAGATGGTGAAGAGATTGTCAAGCACATGAAGAAGTTGCCTGAGAATAACGTAGAAGTTGACAGTGGTAGATTCATTGTGCCACTTGACACTCGACAGGGTGACTGGAACAAGAACTATGGTAAGCCACAACCTGCATCTGAGTATCAGAGAAAGGGTGTGTTTGTAGGAGAAGTTGATGGTAAGATGGGTAAGTATTTCTTCTCATACAAGAAAGAACACTGTGTTAACTTTGAGCCTAAGACCTTTGAGTTTATTCACTTTGATGTGATACCAAACTCAAATAGAGAAGACTTGATTCATGGTGGAGCAAACCAAACTGTCGAGTCATTGGTCTACAATGTTGACTTAGCAGATGATTCTGAGATGAAGAGGGATGTATCTCAGATAGTAATGTCTGATGCTATGATGGAATACTGTGGTGGTAATTACAGTCCATTGATTGCGTTGGACAAGTATCATCAAACTGCAAACAACAAAGCCAATTGGGATGACAGGTTTGTGTTTACTGATGGGACTGTCAACAGTATCAACGTAACACCAACAGCAAATGGAAACAGGATATTGAATCTTGATGACCTGAACACTGACTTTGACTTTGACAATGACGGTTGGAGTGGTACTACCTGTTGGATTCCTGAGAACATACCAATTGACTTCGGTATTGGTTCACAGGTTCTCGTAGTTGGTCGAACATCTCAGGGTGTTGACCAAGAAGGTAACATCCGACCTGTTAGCATCAACGTTGCTGGTCTTCATGTGATTAGTAGCAGAGGTGGAAGTGCTGAAGAAGTAGACTTCGTAGATGAGTCAGAAGACTGGTTCTTTGAGTAAGGTAGGTGACGTAAATGGAATACAGTATGAGTGCTGATTCCAATGGAGGTCTCGTCATTCATGGGAGGAGTTTCGCTTTTCTTATGGATGACGTAGACTTCCTAACTTGGAAGTACAATCCCGATACGGGAGACTATTGGACTAAGTTCCATTTCGTTTCAAAGGATGTGAGAGTGAAGTTATCTCTCACTGAACTTAACGAACTACTAGAACAATGGAAGGGTATCACATTTAACCCGAATGAATATAAAAATGGTGATAGAAATGAGTTGGACAACAACAGATAAAACAAAAGCAGTAACAACGAACGAGTCTGCAAAGGGGCAGTATGCTCTCCGAAAGGAGGCAATGCTTCAGCAGATTAAGGAATCACAGGAGAACAACAAGTCGTTCCTGTGTCTTGGTATATGGGGAGAACCCAAATCCGCTAAGTCAGCAACAGCAATGGACATACTGACTGAAGAAGACATAAAGAATGGACTACATGTTCTAGTGTTTGATTTCGACAACAGAGCAATAGATGTGAAGCGTAACCACTATGACAACATCGAGAATCTAATTGTCTACAATCCAATCGTCAGAAAGGATGGTAGTCTAGTAGACTTCGATGAGACAATGAACAACGCTAGAGCATTCTATGAGATGGCAAAAGAGTATCTTGCTGAAGACAAGTTGAAGGCAGTCATCGTAGATGGAGCAGATAAACTCCTGACAGATGTATGTGAGACTAAGATGCGTGAGAAGCATGGTATGGATGCTGATACAGTTATCAAGCAACCACCTTATGTTTGGGGAGATAGAAACACTCCTTACAAGAACTTCTTGCATAAGCAGATACTAGAGATGCCTTGTCATCGAATAGTGATTGCTCACTCTAAGGACAAGTATGCGGGTAATCCAAACCCCGTTGGTGTAGAGGCTAACTGGCATTCTACAACAGAAGATATCTTCACTGCAACAGTGAGAATGTCGAGAGACATCAGGAAGAATGGTGCTACCTTTACCGCTATGGTTGAGGCAAGTGCTAGGAAGCCTGAGATGATTGGAAAGAGATTGAAGGTCTTAACCATTGAAGATGGTAAGGTGGACTGGACAGGCTTCCCTGAAATCAAAGCAGGAGAACTTTGATACAACGTAAAAGTAGGTGGGGTGGGTTAACGCCCATCCCATCTACCCAACGAAGGAGGAATAGAAATGAAAATAGAAATAGCAAATAGAGTATTAACAAACGCAATAGAAGATGTATGGATGAAGGGAAAGTATCACAACGGAGATTCAGCAAAGAATAGTCAACTAACAGATTATGCAATGCTTGAACTCGTAGAGGATAACTTACTGAATATATACAATGCAGACAATCAAACTATCTGTCGTGTCACTGTTCCTATCTTGAGAGATAGAGGAGAAGATGCAAGCAACATGGTTGTCGTAGAGATAGATAAGATGCTGAAGTATCTTAAGACATTTACAGGAGACAGTGTTCTGCTAGATGCAGATGACTTTATCCTATTACAAGATGAGGGTGGAGGAAAGAGAGCAAGTCTTCCTTTAGTCGTTAACCATCCAAATGCAACCATGATTGCTAGGATTCAAGGATATAGTATATCTCCTGAGAATCCAGTATTCAGTAGTGTGACATTTGAATCAATCATAACAACAGGTTCTACCCTGCTTACTGATGCAATTAAGACCTGTGATGTCATCAACAATGCAAAGTATCTATTGGATACTAACGAGGAAGCCTTCACTATCTCAAGCAGAAGGTCTGACATTGACAAGGTGGATGTGGTGGTAGAAACCGTATCTTCCAATGGTGAATCAGCAACAGTAGAGATTACTGGACAGTTCCACAAGTTCTTTCGTGGTTCTGTTGCAGTCACTATCTATCTCAAAGACGAGTCTCCTGTGATTTGGTCTAGTGGAGATAGGATACTAATCAAAGCCCCATACATTACACGGTGATTATATGATAATAGCAAATACAAAAGATGGCATCTTTCTAAGATGGAGAGATGAGGAGAAGAAGGTCGTAGAGGAGGAGATTCCCTACGCCGACTTCTCTCCATACTTCTTTGTAGAGGCTTCCAATGTCGTAGATGCTGATACTGAAAGCAAGGTCTTCTTGAAGGAAGGTTATCAACAGAAGGAGAAGTTTCCCGCTACCATTCGTTATGAAAGAGGTGATTGGGTTAACCTTCAGGGAGATGCACTGCTGAAAGTAACTTGGACACCATACAAAACAATGAAGTCCGATGCTAGAAATGTTACTAGTAAGGTTAGAGCCTACTACCATGATAGAGATATTCCAACCTATGAAGCAGATGTTCAGCATCACTATCGTTATGCTGTTGATAGATTGGACAAACTGCAAGAGTACAATCTAAGAAAATGGTATTGGGATATGGAATGGATGCAAGGTGGTGAGCATGATGGTGCTATAACTGCCATTGTTGTGTACGATAACTATGATGATGAGTATTACACACTGACTTGGCTTCCCGGTACAGATGAAACTGAAAGAACAGTTCTTGAGAGATTCATGTTGATGTTAGTTGAGAAAGACCCTGACATGCTTATCTCTTGGTTCGGTTGGAAGTTCGACTTACCTAAGTTGATTGAGAGGCTAGATGCAAATCGTATAGACCCAAGATTACTCTCTCCTGTTCACGAAGTAACAGGAGTTGAATGGAACATCAAGGAGAGAAAGAGAGTTCTAAAGACAAAGCAGATAGAGAACTACTCTCCGATAGCACAACCAATCAAAGGCAGGATATGCGTACCACTAGACTTGGCCTTTGAGAGACAATGGAATGATGCACAGAGAGGCACTCTACCATCTCTGTCACTAGACTATGTTTCAGAGTATGTCTTAGGAGAAAAGAAACTAGTTAGTGAGAAGTTTCCCGACAAGAATGAGTTCTTCAGGAGAGGCTGGCAAGAAGACAATGAGACATATCTAGAGTATGCCTTGAAAGACGTTGAGTTAATCAAGAGGATAGACGATGAGAACTTCACTACCGAAGCCATACTGTCGTTACAACGTTTACTGATTGCACCATTCGATGCTTGCTTCTACGCTAGTAACATGGGTGGAATATACTTCATGAGAAATGCCTCATGGAAAGCACCTACGGGCAGGAAAGGAGACAGGGTAGAGTATGATGGGGCGATGGTCTATGACCCGCTCAGTGAAGGCACAAATGGTCTTCATTTGGGTGTTGCAGCATTTGACTTCGCAGGTCTGTATCCTAGCATGATGATTGCTAGGAATATCTCTTGGGAAACCAAGTCAGAGACACCAACTGAGTTTGGTGTAAATCTAAGAACACCAAAGGACTTCTCTAGAGTTGAAGACTATGACATGAGATATTACAATACAAGTGAGTTAGGACTACTACCTAAAGCAGTTCTAGAGTTGAAAGAACTGAGAAACGAATACAAAATGAAAATGAAAGAAAGTGAAAGTAAAAGTGAATATGTGAAATGGAACAACAACCAACTTGCAGTCAAGAGATTGATGGCATCCTTCTATGGTATCATTGCGTATCAGGGGTTCGGTTGGGCTGATGTTGATTTAGCGGCAAGCATCACTGCTAGTGCTAGAGAAGCCATTCGTATTGCAGCATTCAAAGTGAGGGAGTTATGATGCCAATCAAGGGTACAGATGTAGATTTTACGAAGGTAAAGATAAAGGAAGAGCCTAAGTCAGAGACTGAACTGAGAAAACAGGCGTTGAGTCAGATTCTCAAGGACAGTAGGCTTGCTATTAGAGTAACAGGTCGAGTTTTATTCGGTATTGTGTTTGTTTATGGTATTGTATCAATATTACAGGATGTGAACCTAATATGAGTATAGAAGAATGGTCACAAGATAGATTTGCAACACTTGCACTACTCAGAACAGTGTTTGGGTTAGTAAAAGTCATTATTGCGACTGTTATAGCAGTGGAGTTGTTAACATGAAGAGAGAAGACAAGATATTCTACTCTAGAGTGTCATTTTACATCACAGGAACGGTTGCTTTCATAAATAACACGTTTAGTTTAGTCGGGGGATGCGTATGAAGGTAGTTTACGGTCATACAGACTCAATTTATGTTGATATTGAAGACAATGACATTGAAACTGCTGAGAAAACGCTGAAAATACTAAATGAGCATGTTAGAGAAGCGTTTCCTAACGTTATGGGACTGAAAGAACACCCCGTAACACTAGAGTTTGAGAAATACTTCCGAACTTTAGGTGTTGGAGCAACAAAGAATAGAAATGCAGGTCTAATTACTTGGAAAGACGGTGAATTTCTCGATGAAGAGGAGTTTGTCATGACAGGATTCACTGCAAAGAGAGTTTCTTTGACACAATTAGCCAAAGATGTCCAACTTTCTGTCCTAAACATGTGGGTAGAAGGTAAAACAGAGCAAGAAATTGTTTCTTATCTGAATGAAAAGTATAATTCTGTCATGAAAGGTGAGATTTCACTATCAGATGTTCTACAAAGGAGTAGATATCGTGAAGAGAGATTCAGATTGGTCTGTAAAGACTGTAATCCAAAGGCTAGGTTCGATAAGGGATGGAGTAACAAGTCAGTAAGTGTCTTTGACTTGATGGATAGCGGTGGTAAATGCCTTGATGACTTAGGTAGAGAAATGGAACATACTAACTTCGTAACTGTTGGTGGCAAGAGACCTACCTTTGGAGCAGGAGTCGAAGGGGTCTTGTTTAGTCATTCACAAGGCTATGAGAAGATAGAGGATACCTATCTCTATCTTAGAGTTAAGAATTGTAGAGAACATTACCTGCATCCTATAACTAAGGAGTTTACTACTCCTAACTATGTATCTAGATTAACTGCTGATGAGTTTGGTGACTTTGACCCTGATTGGTCTCACTACGCAGAATCAGTGGTGAAGAAGGCAGAGCCTATCTTCAGAGCAATGGGGTGGGATATAATGCAGATAAAGAAAGACACACAACAATCATCCTTGGAGGAATGGTTTTGATAATAATGGAAGTGAAAATAAATGAGTGAATATACATACCAATGGCAACCCGAAAACTACGGACAAGAAGGAGAACCAATATTGAAGATATCAAAGTCTTCTCTCGGTTCTTATCAATGGTGTCCAAAGAGATATGAGTTTCAATATGTCGAGAAGAGGCCAATAGAAACAACAGAAGTGATGATTAAAGGAAGCATCATACACAATGCTAGAGAGGCGTTCTTCAATGCCTTTGATGTGAAGAAGGCAGAGAACCTATCACATGAGGAACTAGTCAACTATTGTATGAGCCTTCATCCAATTGATGACTACACCGAGATGTATGAGGCAATGTCCATCTTTGAAGCGAATAGATTCTTAGAATCAAAAGATGAGGGAACTACTGATGACTTCGTTCCTGTTGTTAATGAAATAATGCTAGATGCTAGGATTGAGATTGATAGGAATGAGAACCCTAAATACGAACTATCTCAGAACTACACCGTTCACTTACAGGGAATCATTGATAGGATGTTCAAGGAAGGAGATAGATACATTCCTATGGAGTTGAAGACTGGTGGATGGAAAGAATGGAAGAAGACTATGATGCGTAAGGAGATGGCCTTCTACAAGATTCTCTTTGAGAATACACCGAATGCAGAGTTAGAGGAGATGGGTATTGACCCTAATTTACCAATCTCTCATTGGGGTTGGTACTATCCTGCTGCTAATTACATCTATGTCGAAGATGCTAAGAAGAGTAGTATAACTGCTGTTAAGAAAGGAATAGCAGAGATGATTCATTCCTATGAGACTGGTATCTTCCCAACGAAGTATTTTGCAAAGACATGTTCTAATTGTAGTTTCTTTGGCATATGTGATGCGGCTAATACTGAGAGTTGGTTTTGATGAAGTGGAAAGACTACTACAAAGCAAAAGAAGAATATAAGAAAAGGAGAAAGAAAAATGATAGATGAAATGGTAAAAGAAGAACTAAAACAAAAAGTATGGAGTTTCTCAGAGATTGCGAATGTATCTGAGACAGTGAATAATCTAGCAGAGATATTGTATAAGAAAATGCCTACAACTGATAAACTGAAGATGGTATGGGAGACAGATGTGTTTGCTGAAGAGAGAACACCATTTGGTCAGATATACATGAACACAGTGATGACAGAATTAAGAATAAAAATAGCAGAAGTCGTCAGAGCAGAATTGCTTGAAGCGGAAGTCTCGTTTAAGGAGGATAATAAAAATGAAAATGCCAAGAGAAGTGTGGGCAGGAAGTCATCTAAGAAACGCACCACAGATGAAGAGAAGAGTAGTCAAGACGAAGAGTGAGTTTGTTAACTGGTTCAATTCCTTCAACGGGAAGATGAACTGCTACACGACAGTATATGATTTTGAACACTTCAAGAATGAAGTGAAGATGGAAAACTCTGTTGTATTGGACAGAGCATTCCTAGATTTTGATGCCCATGATGAGCCATTAGAAGATGCTTATCGTGACCTTAAGAAAGTAGTATCTGATTTAGTCGCTGAAGATATCATCTTCAAAATGTATTTTAGTGGCAAGGGTTTCCATGTTTTTGTTTATGGAGAACCCGTTGATGATATCCGAAGCATTCAGCAGTATTATTCCAAAGTCAGTAATGGTGTGCCTACGCTTGATAGAACGGGTATCCAAACTAATAGACTAAGGAGAGTACCAAACTCAATGAACCTAAGTAGTTCAGATGAGAATGGTAATCCCTACTTCTGTATACCTCTGCTGATTGAAGACCTAGAAGGAGATTTAGAGTCTATCTTGGAGATGGCTAAGAAACCTAGAAAGATAGTATCAAACAACGGAACTAACCTAGTAGTGTTTCCTGAGATGCAACCAATCGAGATGAGTGATATAGAGGTAGACATTCCAACGCCTGTTGGTAAGATTCCTATTCTTCCATGTTTGCATAATGCGATTATGGTTGAGAACCCTAGTCATTATGCTAGAGTCTATCTTGTTCAATGGTATCGTGATTTACTGAGCATGGGTAATAGGAATCCTACTCCTGAGCAGAACAAACAAATCACAACTAGCATAATGAATGAACTTGAGACAATAGCATCAAAGACCGATATATGGCTTGATTGGAATGCACCTACTACTGAGAGGTATGTTAGGGGAATAGTGGACAAGGGGTATAACGCTCCTAGTTGCAGTAACGTGCTAATCCCTCAAGGCTTCTGTGTGGGAAAGTGTTGGAGGTATCACGATGGATAAACTAAAGATTGACAGTAGAGAGTCTTCAGAACTTTCTGACTTAGTGGAAACCTACTGTAAGGAGATGAACATACCATATGAGAAGGAATGGTTGGATATCGGAGACTATACTTTTGCTGATGTCTGCTTTGAAGCGAAGTCAACATTTGATTTTCTATCCTCTGTGATAAACAAGAGGCTTTGGAATCAATTGGATAACATGGATGCTAAGTTCATGAACAATGTTGTGATTGTATATGGCAGTTTCAATGATGCTTTGGAGAATCACTTGCATTATGTCAACAACAAAGCAGGACAAGCAAGGATGTTGAGAAACAAGTTTGATGGTGCGTTTGGTAAGATAATACTAGATACAGACGCTAACATCATTTGGGTATCATCTGCTAGACAAGCAGCGAGACTAATCGCTGTTGTCTGTAAGATGCATCCAATAGATAGAGAGATACACACTCCTAGCATAATCAGAAAGCGTATAGCGACTACTGATTTGAGAATAGATGTGCTATGCACAATAAAGGGCATAAGCCCGAAGAAAGCAAAACTCCTGATAGAAAGGTTCGGCTCTATCATGGAGATAGGAGAGGCATCCATCGAGGAGATATGTGAATTAGATGGGTTTGGAAATGTGATTGCCAAGAGGCTAATCGATGTGCTGAACAAAGAAGAAAAAATGGTGATATGAATGAGTAATGAAAATGATGAATATAATGAAGACCGACTATACTACGAAGGATTGAGTGAGAATGTAACTGCTCCGATAGAGAAGAAGAACAGTTTACCAAAGGTGGTAGAACAGTATGTGAAAGATGCAGCAGATATGTCGAAGTATAATGAGATACCAGCAGCGATTGGTTTCTTTGTTATCTTAGGCCAATTGTCAAAGGACATGGTTTCCATACCAAGTGGCACAAGGAGAGATGACACAAGAATACATTTCCTATGGATGCAGACTTCAGGAACAGGTAAGACCGAGATGTATAACTTCTTTGGGCCTATTGGCAAAGAAGCCATGCGTTTGATTAATGCCAAACATGGTACTACCTTTGATGTGTTTTCTGTTGATGATGCTACTGATGCTGCTTTAATTGGTTCTAATGAGAAGGAGAGAGTAGAGGTAGAAGATGAGAATGGAAACACATCTTGGGAAGAACAACTAGTTCAGATAGATGGAGGCTTAGAAGGAAGTGGTTTGATTGCTTATGATGAGTTTGAATACTCAGGAGTCTTCAAGGCTTCTCAACATAAAGAGAATGTAATCATGTATCTAAACAAACTAATGAACACCCTGTATGGGGAGAACTGGATTATACAGAAGAAACTACGTCAAGGTGATATGATTGAATGCAGAAGTCAAAGAAGTCTGTATGCAACTACATACATCCCTAAGACTCTAACTAGCATAATAGCAGAGAAGGGAGTTATCCAAAGGACTCTAATCTACATCAGAGAAGTTCCACAGGAAATACAGGATGAATTGAGAGAAATGATTCTAGATGAGATAGGAACAATCAAACCCAAGAATGCTCCTATTCAGAAACATGCAAACAACTTCGCTTTGATTTACGATGCACTGAAAGAGAGATATGAAGATGCAGGTAATGACCCACTTCACACAATCAGATTCGGTAGAGGATTCAATGATGCCTTGAAGAATGAATCCAATAAGATGAGGAACTATGTCTCAAGCAGTAGACCTGAAGTGTTTGAGATTGCTGGAAACTTCATCACAAGGCTGAATCAGACTATGACTAGGCTTGCAGTCTTGTGTTGCATTGCCGAAGCACCGAACATCAAGGACAAAGAAAAGAGGTTTATTGTTACCGAAAGGCATGTACGGCAAGCCTCTTCGGTTATTCGACAATGCTATAAATCGCTGGTAACGTGGCTTGATGTAGCCTTGAAGGTGAAGGCAACTGCTTTACATGAGAAAGTGAATGTTAATGCTTTTAGAATGGCGTACACTAAGTTGCTGAGAGAAGACGATGATGGTTGGGTGAATAAAGCACTATTGTTAGAAAAAGTAAGGAAAGATACTAAGAAGGGACAAGCAACCATATACAGACAGTTTAAGGAGATTTCAGATATGTTCGATAACAAGAAAATCGGAATACGAGCATATGTGAGAATGAAAAATAAGGAGGAAAAAGAATGACAAAAAAAGACACATATGAACATCAATTCTTGGTGTTTCCAGTAAGTGATGGCCCAAAAACGATAAATGAGTCCCTGAATACATATGGGAACGATGGATGGTATCTATCAACGATGATAACAGTTGGTGGTGGAGAACATCTAGTTGCATGGATGGTTAAACCAAACCTAATCCAAGCACCAAACCCAAAAGAGGCTCAGGCTAAGAAACTTGCAAATCTTTGGACAGGGGAAAGTGGTGACGAGTGAACGTCTTAGCCCTTGACATTGAGACAAAGAACTACTCACATGAAATAGGTGGGTGGGGAAACACGCATATGTTTCAAGTGTCTACGGTATGCACATGGGATGGTAATACAGGAACTGTGTATATTGATGAGCCAATCTCTTCGATACGAAAATCGAATGTCGTAGTCAAACCCCTCTCTGAGTTAAAGTTTGATTTGGATACACATCGACAGAATGATGGTGTTCTTCTAGGACACAATATTGTCTCTTTTGATTTAGCAGTATTGAAGAATGCTATGGATATCTACTGCATTAAGGAATACCTAGATAAGAAAGCCTACATCGATACCAGTAGAATACTGAACAAGGAATATGGTGAGAGATACAGCCTTTCCAATCTTGTGCATCACACATTAGGTGCTGAGAAGTTAATGGAAAGTGCTGATGCTCCTATGGTTTGGAAAGATGGTAGATACACTGAAGTAGCAGATTACTGTCTCAAGGACTGCGAGTTAGTCTATGACCTGTGGGTATACGGCAAAGAAAACAGCATAGTAAAGGGTTTTTCCATAGAAGAAGAAAAAGCAAAAGAATTGGAGGTGAAGTGGTAGATGAGTCCTTGGGAATGGTTCGGATGGATTATCTTCGTCATCATTATTTCTCTTTTATTCTTCGCTGCGTTTGGTAACAGTAAATACACTGAATCCACCATCGAAGAGTACATGGAGAATCTGATTGAAGACGAACGTGGTCGCAGTGGCACTGGCTAAGATATGCTTTCAATGTTCTAGGGAAACTATTCCTAGAAGAATAGAAGGCAAGGTCGTTGGCTCTTCTGAGACTTTGCACATATGGCAGTGCAGAGAATGTAAAGCGTTGTGGTCTAGTAATTAATTTTACTAGGCCACTTCGCCTTTTTTTTGGCTTTTTTTCGGCCAAAATCCGACCAACAGCAGCGCACTTAAAGTCGGAATTTATTTTTACTTCCTAGTGTGGAAAGTAAACTATATGATTCTTGTAGATGACCGAATAATAAAAGACGTAATAAATGCTGAAATAGAAATCAATCTTATGCCGTTAGGTATAGTGATGTTGTTTCTCACCTTTGCTGGTATAGCATATCTAAAATGGGGTGCTTAAATGAGTAAATCAAACAGTGCTATGTTTCTACGATGCCTAGAAGAGATGTTCAAAGAATGGGATGATGAATGATTATATGGGAACTGTGTCGTGGGCTGTGGTGTTGGAGTAGGTTCAGACCATGAAAAGTGAGTTCGACTTAGGCGTATGTATCACTTGTGAATGGATTAGACCAATCGTGTTTTCAAAACAAGGATGCTTCTGCACTTATTGTGGGGCATATGTATGAGTTGGTTCGACACAGTAAAAGCACCTCGTATCCCAAGAAAGAAAGGACAAAGAAGAAACTCAAAGAAGCATTCTGATTTGTATACTGATGAGAATCCAAAAGGAACTATTCATGGATTAGGATTCAAGGATGAGGAGACATCTAGGAAATCAGTAGCCAAGATAAGAAGAAGCGATAGAAGCCATGCACATAAGACTCAGGCTGCAATAGCAATGGAACAAAGAGCAAGAGAGATGGGTAAGACTAAGGAAGCAGCCATATACAGGAAGTTCATAGAGCAGCAGAAAAAGAAGACGGAGGCTAAGAAATGAAACAGTGGCTAATCAGGAAACTTATTGCATTGATGGGAAATACATACGTTTGGTTAGATAAGAAACTCGACCATCCTGAAGGGCCAGTTCTTGGTTTGGAGATTGATGATGACTTTGCTAAGATGAGTAGGTATGAGTTGTGCTGTCACATTGAGGATAAGTTCGGGTTAGAAAGAGATTCGTTTTGGAAGTTGGAATCTACACAGAAGATTCGTTTCTGTTCGCAAACTGCTAGGAATATCCTGACACCTAAAAAGAAAGGAAGAAAGAAGAAGGCTTAGTTTCCATTTAGCGTTCTACCCAATGGAGATTGTGGGTCTACGAACATTATACCTCTTGGGTGATTCTGAAAGAAATCAGGTTGATATGGTTGATACTTGGAGTATGAGTTAGGTGGAGTATCACCATATATCTGTTGTATTACTTCAGGCCAATCAAGAAGTGCCTGTCTGTAATCAGTCAACTGTTGTCTCTCATCATCTGTCAATGCGTTCCAAAGCATAGGCTTTGATTGATAATAGTCTACATACATCTCTAACATTGAGTCTCTTGTTGACCTGACCTTTGCCATCGCTTCTTCCATGCTAATCGTTATTTCTTCTCCGTGTTCTCCTATTGCCATTTAATCACCTCACGATACCGTAAATGTCGCTGTCATTCTCGCAGGGCCAACCTGTGTATCTCCATATCCTGCCAATCCAGTTGCCCTCAAGTTGAATGTATCACCTGCGGAATAAGATGTTCCATTACCACTGAAGGATGTGAAAGACCTCGTAAACGCATTACCTCCACTACCGCTTGCATTGTAT
>TARA_R100000231_G_scaffold138610_1_pt1 | contig 13488 bp, 16 predicted proteins | sample TARA_R100000231 | Tara Oceans TARA_R100000231 (sample SAMEA2620565) | marine metagenome | biome: marine biome (ENVO:00000447); feature: surface water layer (ENVO:00002042); material: "saline water (ENVO:00002010), including plankton (ENVO:xxxxxxxx)" | depth 5 m | reverse complement strand
TCCTCAACTGTTGTTAAATAAGAAACAATGCCTGAAAAAGTGCTTAAATTTTCATTAGTTGATTGTAAAACATTACCAGAAGAATCTGTCCAAACAACATCTATATTTGTAAACAAACTTGAGCCTGGAGCAGAAGCCGTAACATTAACACTAAGGTCAGCACTTCCACAAAAATTATCTACAGGGTTTGGAGATGCAGATATATTACAAGCGTTACTTGTTGCTGGCTGAATAGTAAATGTTCCGCTATTACCACAACCAAAACTATTAATGTCTGCAGGACAATTACCAGTTCCATGAACCCAAGATAATACCCAAGAATAGGTACCGGGAGCTAAATTTTGTATGGTAATATTATCATAAGGAGCAGTTCCTGTAGGACTATAAGTTGTTGTTCCTCCTAGAGGGTTATTAAAAATTAAAATTGGTTCACAAGCAGGCTGATTGTTTCCAGAGTTTGGAAATGATATAATTACCTGTCCATCTGCATTTCCAGAGTTAGTAGTATAATTCCAAGTTTCATTACTGTAAGTAGCCAAACCATTGTAATTTGTATTACAAGGACTTCCTGCTCCAGGAAAACAACTAGCACAGTCCGTGAATAAATGCAAGCTACTTCCTTGGTTTTGTAAAACAAAAAGATTTCCAGGAGATTGTAAAGAAAGATTTGTAGTTGTTTCTGAATCAAGAAGACGACCATAAGCTATGTTTTGTCCAGTAATATAACCACCATGACCAAGAGGTGAGTTTTGATATATGTCACTTGGAGACACTATTGTTCCTGCCCCACCCGCAAAAGCTGTGTAAGTTACTTTTTGAAAAAATTCAATACACCATTTATCACCATTAGGTGCTTCTACTCTACATTTTTGTCCTTGTTGTGCTGTTGAAGCAATAGATTGATTTAAGCTAAAATCATAAAGAGCACCATCAACAGGACTATAAGAGTCATTGTTAATCCAAAACAAGCCTCCTTCGTCTGTTTCTGGCGTGCATTGATTGTCTGAATATCTTCTGGCAATCCAAGCACACTCTGTTCCCTGACTGTCTACAAAAGCTATTTCATTCCACTGTAAAGTATGAGACATTATTGTTTATTTGAATTCTTAATTTACAAATATACAAAAAACTTATGAAATAAAAAAGGGGATATACAATAAATATTCCCCTTTTCAAACCTAGTAAAACTTATATTAATTTACAACTTTTTCTTTTGTTTTTTTAGTTTTTTCAGGCTCTCCAGACAGTAGTCTTTTTATTCTGCTAAAAACTGGTGTACCCTCATCATTCATTGTGTATTCAGTTAAAGCGTCTACAGGATTAACACCTACAGGAACTGTAAATATTAACTCTTTTGTATCTGACCATAAAAACTGTCTTTTACCTTTATTTTCAATAATTAATCTTTCATCTATTGCATCCATTATTACCTGTTTTCTTTCAATTATTGGATTAGAAATTTCTTCCATAAAAGCCGTTGGATTGTTTTTAGCCATAATCATCATATCATGTTTTATTTCATACATACTTCTGTCTATGTCTAACTCTAAAGCTCTAGCATACCCAACCATTTTTTGAGCATCCATTTTCATTAAAGTATCAACAGCTATATACTGAATCTCCATTTGGTCTAAAGATTTTTCAGCGTCAAACTCATTGTTAATAACATTAAACAAAACTTTTTTATCAGGAATTCTATCAGGATTATCACCGTTATAATTACAAGTATCTAAATATTTTTTTAAAGTTACTTGATTGTATTGAACTGGTAGTATACCATTAGTAAAAACAATATCTCCTATTATAGGGTTGTCTGAACTTTGTTCATCTTGATATATTGATTGTTCACCCATAACATAACGAATCATTCTATTTGTGTTTGTTTTTTCACAATAAATTTCATCTATAGATGGTATTCTTGAACTTGATGCGAAATTTTTTCCCTGTGTTGCAGGAACTTCATTTTTGTACGATATTTGATATATCGTTGATTTTTTCTTTTTTGCCATTTTCTAAAATTTAATATAATTAATAAAAAAAAGAAAGGGGGGAGGCTTTCCCCCCTGTTCTTTCAGTAAATAAGCTATTAAGCTCTTTCTAATAAGATGAATCTATTTGAAGCAAAACCTTCAAAACCTCTTTCAGTTCTATAGTGAACCTCCATGTTATCAGTCTCATTAGTTGGATTTGCAAGACCTGCAGAACCTGTTAACCAGTGCTCCATTTTTCTTGAGTATCCACCCGCTTCTTTATATCTAATTCTTAAAGAAGGAGTAGCGTCTCCAGTTCTAGCATCCTTTCTCATATCTCCTGGTATTACCATACCCATTCCTGGATAGTTGAAACCAGCAGCACCAAACATTGGTAAGTAGTTAAATACATCATAAGTTTTCTTATGGAATGTGTAACCACCTCTAGTGAAAGATTTAAATCCGAATGCTACAGCGATTTCTTCAGCACCATTAAATGCACCGTAAGAAACACCACCTCCAGCAAACATTGCAGCTATTGCATCGTCAATTGCTAATGATAAGTCAATACCACACCACATAGTATTTTCTTTTGCACCTCTATTTTGGTCTAGAGTTCTAATCATTGAATCAAAATCAGATAAATTAAATCCTGCTAATTGGTTGTAAGTTTGAGTGTTACCTGTTCTCATGAACTCAATAAGTCCTTCAGAACCTGTAATACCACCTTGACCAATAGTACCTGGTAAAGCAGCGTTTGTGTTTGTTGCGATTTTACCCTGAAGCATCATAGTCTCACAGTAGTTTACAAAACGTCTGTAAGTGTCAGCCTCACCTTTTAAGTACCAAAGGTATCCTGATTGACCTGTATTTGGGTCAGTAACCTGGAACCAAGTTTTATTAGTAGCTTCAGAACCAGAAACTTCAAATGATTCTTTCATAATCATTGTGTAGTTAAAGTAATGATTTACCTCAGGAGTAATACCTTCTGGTTGAGCAGTGCTTTCAGCCCATTCATTACCAATAACAATTAAAGTTTCACCAGCTGCTAATGTAAATGCAGTGTTGTATGCAACCATAGTAATTTGGTCAGAAGCATAGTTAACCGCAGTAACTAAAGCAAGGTCTCCACTTTTAGCCATAACAATATCACCTACTCTTGGAAAGTAATTTCCTCCAGCAGAACCTGTTGATGAAAAAGAAGTATCTAAACTTACGTTAGTACCAGCTAATGCAATTGTTGGTGTACCAGTATTTTTAAAACTTTGATGAATATAATCATCCTCATAGTGCTCAAATTTACGTTGAGCAGTAGGAGCCATTGCCCCCATTGAATCTAGAAATCCTGTAAGAGATTGGTCTCCATAACGAGAGATAAAATCTTCAGCGACTTCTGGTGCATGTACGTTTAACGAAGAAACGTAATTTTCGGTAGTAGCAACCTGGAAAGCACTAGGAATTCCGTTTGCGTACCCCGCTCCACTTGAATATGCCATTTTTCTTGTTTTTTAAATGTTTAATAATTAATTGTTTAACGACCTATTAATTGTTTATTAATTTGGTCTTGTATGGACAATGGACTATCAGGATTAACTTTGCTTTCAGGAGTGTAAGATGGGTTTTTAATGTCTTTTATAACATCTTCTTTTCCACCAGACTTTCCTTGAGCATATGCACTTCTTACAATTGAATCTATGTTGTTTAAAATAGCCATTTCTTTAGCAAGCTTCGCAACATTTTCTGTTCCGTCTTTTTCTATATATCTATCCCAAAAACTTGTTAAATTCATACTTGTATCTTTAACATATTTTACAGTATCATCATTAACAGCAAACGTATACTTTTCTCCTTTATCATTTAAAGAAAACTCTACATTTTTAAAACCCTCAAGAGATTTGTTTACATTTTCAATCCACGCTTTTTGTGCAGCTTCAGATTCTGCTTTTTGTTTTTCATCTATTTTTGCAGCTTCTGGTAAAGCATTTTCTTTTTGAAATTTTGTAAGTTCTCTTTTAGCTTCTGCTGATTTTTGTTTCAACTTTATTTTAGATAACCTTATTTCCTTATCCGTATATTCGTCTTCATCCAGCTTATATGTATCTGCGTAAAGCAAATTTATATCTTCATTATCTAAATCTGGGTTTTGAAATTTCATGTAATTTTTAACAAGATTTTCAGAATCCATATCTTCATAATTAGCTGTTTGAGTACGAAAGAAATCCTCCATTCTACCGCCTTTTGAAACATATTCATTTAATTTTTCTATCTGCTCGTTAGCAAAATTATTTTTTTCGGCAACAGGTTGCTCAGATAAAGCCGCATTTAACTCTTCATATGTTTTAAACTTACCGTCAGTCTTTTCGCTTAACATGTCGTTAAAACTAGGTTGAGCAACAACTTTTTCCTCACTAGGAGTATTATCTTTTGTTTCCTGAGGAATAACTTCTTCCTCTTTCAAAGAACTATTTGTTTCTTCTGTTGTTTCTGGTTTTACCTCTTCAACAGAAGTTTCTTCTGCTTTTACTTCTTCTTTTACTTCTTCTTTAGGTGCTTCTGTTTTAACCTCTTCGGTTTTAGGAGTTTCTTGTGTATCTATTTTAGCACCCATGCTTTTAGCTACTAGCTCCTCGAATCTATTTGTTGACATTTCTTAAATTTAAATTAAACTTGTGCAAATATACAAAAAAATTATGACATTTGCAATTATTTTATTTTTGTTCTAACCAAGTCAGAATCATCTTGAGATAAAGATATATGCTCGCTTTTTATATTACCCTGATATTCTAACTCTAATAATTTTCTTTTATGCTCTGCTTGAGCAAAGTTTTCTTTCATTTCAAACTCTGCTTTCATTTTTTCAATTTCAGCCTGAATATCCATTTGTTTAGCTTGAGCCTCTACTTGTGCTTTTGCTTGTATAGACATTTGTTGTTGTTGAGCATTAGCTTGAGAGTTGGCTAAAGCCATTTCTTTTAATTCTTTTTGATATTGTTTTCTTCTTAAAACTAACATTTGATTAGCAAGCTTTATATTTTTAATATTTCTAATCATTATAGAATCTTCAATTCTTAATTCTTTTTGCTGAATAGAAGCTTGTATATTTTGTTCTAAAAGAGCTTTTTCTTCTTCATCCGGCAAAGGCTCAATCATAATACCAAAATCTGCTAAAGTAACATCTTTTGTAACTTCTATTGCCTTCATGTTATATTCTCCAATAGCTTGAACATAACCTTTATACGGCCCAGAGTAAGAAACTAAATCTTGAACTCTTAAAGCAACGCTTTTAGCTAGTTTTTTTGTAATGCTTAAAAAAGCTTGATTTAACCATCTTGTCGCATTGTTAGAAGCTAATAAAGCCATTTTTTGAACACCAACTAAAGATTCTTTATTAGGCTGCGAAGCATCTCTTACTTCATTTATACCGGTTACATCTCTTATCATTTGTAAATTGTATTGGTATATAGCTATTAACTCTTGCAAAGCTCCTCCTATACCCCCTCTTAATTCTGTAATCGGATTCGGGTTTCCAGCTCTACCGTCATCCATTTGTAGCCTGTAGTAAAGATTACCAGTTTGTTGGTAAATATCTTGAACTTCAATAGGAGTAAAAGTACCACCATCTCCTTTTCCTACATTTTCAATAGCTCCTAACTCTATAGCAGAACCTTGGGGTTTTACTTTGGAAATTAAGTGTTGTATTTTTAAATGTGCTAATTGTATTTGGTCTGCAAAAGGTATCATTCTTTCTACCATACCTTTATTATTCATATTAATTATATTAGGAGCGTAAACAGCGTAAGGCATTAATGCTTTTGAAAGATTACTTTTAGGTCTTACTATATTTTCTGCTATACCATAGTCAAATATAAAATCGGTTCCACATATCCATTTTCCTTTATAAATCATTTCTACATGAGATTTCATTTGTTCTCTTTTGTATCTAGGACTTTTAGGAGGCTTGTAGTTTGAGTCTTTTTTGTTTACAGAAAAACCACCATATCTATTATTCTTTTTTTCATAGTTCATTGAGTCTGTGCACTTAAAAACACCATCAAGTAATGCTAACTTGTATGTATCGTATTCACTTACTTCATACCCATTATAATTAATAGAACTTAAAGATAATTTTGCAGGATTTCCGTGCTTACCTAAAACTGATAAAGCTATTTTTTCATACTCTTCTTCGGTAAACTGGTCTCCTGCCATTCTTTTTAAATCATGAATAGTAACATATATTATTTCTCCAGCATACTCCATGTTTTTAAAGTCTGGGTCGGAAGAATGAGAACAAACAAAGTTTTTAGGGTCTACATATCTAACTGTTATTTTACCATTTTCAACACCTGTTTTTGCAACACCTATATTTAAAACAACTAAATCACGAATAATTCTTTTTTTAATTTCTTCAAAATCATTTAAATACATGGTAAGTTCTATGCCCTGTTCCATTGCTATTTCTACAGATTGTTTGTAGTTAAGCTCCATATACAAATCTAATTCTTCCTTGTTTTCTGGTAAATTATCAAAACCTTCATCTAAAGGCAATCCTGTTAAAGCTGCCGCCTCATATGCAAAGTCTTTCATTCTCATCTTTGTTAAAGCATCAAACTTATCTTGATTTTTCTTATCTACAGAGGTAGGGTCTATAGCAGTACACTTTATAGTATAATCTTGATTTGTAAGACCTCCAACTATAACGTCTACAAATTTTGGTATAATAGGCACTACTTCCCAGTTTAAATTAAGATAAGAGCTGTCTCCGTTTGCTCCTACTAGTTCTTTATATTGGTCAACAGACTGCATGCCTTCTGCATACTCTCTATATCTTTTATACCTTTGATTTCTCGTTGACATAAGGTTTACTCCGGCACCATCATTTTCCCATTCTCTATACATTTGTTTCATGTACTGAAGCCCATATGCTTTTTCCATTTTTTCCTCCCTAGTTGCTAGTGGATTTGGAAATCCATAAAAATCTTTATATTTCATTATTTTATTAATTTAGATATTTTACCACTGTTGCTATACCTTCTAACAAAAGGGCTTGTTGTTTTAATTTCTATTTTTGGTTTTATATGTTTTTGAGATGCAAGCAATGTAAATCCAGCAGCCATTGTTGCGTCAAATTTAGTTCTATTATTTATATCAAACTCTAACCAGTCTTTTAGTAGTCTTACAAAAAATACTCTTCCTATATCTCCTGTTTCTTCATTTACACCTACATAGTCATATATGTAAGCTTGTATAGAATCTACTATAGCATTTGCAACAGCTGTCCCAGTAGCAGGTATACCTACTTCTTTTTGTTTTTTAGAAAACTTAGTATGTGTTGATTCTGGTCTTGCCATTAAATATTTTTCGTATCCTCTTCTTTTAAAATATTGTATTAATCCTATTTTATTATTCTCTACAAGTATTGGGCATCCATAATAAACACACTGCATAAGCATATGTTCAAAAAACATTTCTGCTTTTGGAGGCCTGTGTATATATTCGCAAACAAACATATGAGAATTATCTTGGTCGTGAACATCTAGTTTTTTAAAAACATATGATGCTGCATCAGACCTTCTTCCATCTGTTGTTGTATCGTGGTCAAAAGGGTCACATCCAGAAACTAAACTTAATTCATTACCAGGATATTTTCCTGATAATTTTACTTCCATTTTATTACTATCTTCTTTTTTTGGAAGCCAAGCTGTATTCCAATTTCCTTTTTTATCTGGCATCCATATTACCTCTGTATCTTTATCCCCGTTTTTCCATAAAAAATTACCCCTTGTAGTCATAACATTTCCAGTTCCTTCTATATAATCTATTTGTTGATATATTCTTTCTGAATCAAACAAACAATCGTCTGTACTAACCCTAAACGCTTCTTCTGGAGTAAAAGGAAATTGTCTTTTATATTCCGCAAGTTTATTTGTATCATTTTTATAGCTTTGCCGTATGCCTTCTAAATACTGTTTACTTCCTATTTCAATTTTTTCTCCATACTTGTCGTAAATAGTTTTTTTAGGATTTTCTATAACACTATTTCCGTATTCATCTATAAACCCTTCAAACCCATCATAAGCTGGAGTAAAGTATCTAAACAAACCAGATTTTGTTCTATTAATACCAGGAACTATATTTTCTTGGTCTGAATCATCCCATATATCCTTAAAAGCTTTACCTCCTGATTCCATTTCATTTACTGTTGATGGTAAAAATGCTTTACCTATAATTCTTATACCTTCAGATAATGCAGGTTTTACTATTTGCCAGTTTTTTGAAACATCAGCTTCTAACCATTTACCACCCTCATCAGATATAAAAGTTTTTAATTTTTCTCCATCATAAGAGTTATCTCTAGTATTACGCCAGTCTATTTGACTATCTAAAGCTTCTGACTTTTTTACTTTAGCATTATTTTTAGTAATTTTTTCTCCAGGTTTTTTAAAAGACAAAACCGTTTTTGGAGAGTCTGTACCTTCAATAATAGGCTGAAAAAAGTCTGGTAACTTTCTAAACATAAACACAACCTTGTCAAAGAGCTTTTTTGCGTCAGAACCCGTTTTACTCATAATTCCACCATTAGAATTATAGGATAAAGTTATATCGTGCATAACAATTGCTGCTGCTTTCCAAGAAGCTCCTTGTCTTCTATGTTTTGGCATAATTAAACCGTAACAATTAGGGTTGTTTCTAACGCCATCCCATATCAAAAAAAACCTCCTATCTCTATCCCAGTAATCTGGATAACCAACATCTATTTTACACCAATTTAAATAGTAGTAGTGAACTCCTGTTATGTAGGTTGCCACACCATTATTCATAAACCAAACACCTTCAACTCTTCTTTTAAACTCTTGCTCTATAAACTTTGCTCTTTTAGATTCTGGTAAAATTTCCCAGTTTTCTGGAAGCTTAGTTCTTTCCCACTTTTGTTTCTTTTTTGGTTTGTTAGAACCTAAAATAAAACGCTTAGAAGGTTTTTTTGGAATACTAATTGGTATACCATAAATTTCTTTACTTGACATAAGACAAATATACGAATAAATTTGGATATATACAATAGTTTAACTATATTTGCATTTACAATCAATCTATTTATTAACAAAAAATTAAAAAAATGGCAAATTTTATTTCAGTACCTGTAAAAAAGTTTGGAAACGAGGATTTTAGTAATCCTGGTGACGGAACTACTGGGTACAACACAATGGGTATAGATGTAAATAAAATCATCTATGCTTTTGACACAGAAACTAATTTAGGAAAAGCAGTTTCAGCTCAAACAGATTCTGGAGACACTATTACTATTACTGGTCATGGGTTACAAGTAAACGATGCTATATATTTTGATGCAGAATGTGAAGCTACAACTGTTCTTGCAAACAGAGTATATTTCGTTAAAACTGTTCCAACAGCTGATACTATTACTGTTTCAGATACTTTAGGGGGAAGCGTGCAAAATATTGCTGCTGACGGAACTTCTGATACTCCTAATGTTTTTAAAATTGAAGGTCAAATTATTTATGCTGACACAACTAACAATGGAAGACCTGTTGATGTTATTGTAAACAGAGGTCTTATCAGACAAAATCATGCAGGGGATACGGTTCAAGCATTATCTCAAAACTTATTAATTGTAGACTGCAATGAAAAAAATGGAATAGCTTATTCTGGAACTGATAGCAACATGATTATAAACACTCACAGAGTTATGTTGTCTTATGATGGCGGTAGTGATGACTGGAAAACTTTTTATGATGCTTCTAACACAAACATGGCAGGATTAGATTCTCCTTTCGTTGATGTTTTAGAGTTAGAAACTTCTTTAAATTCTGCAGGAACTCTAGCTAAATTTATTAATCACATTGGTGCATTAGGAGGTCCTGAAAATTTTGAAAGTTTAACAGTAAATGGTAGAACTGTTAGTTTTCCAGATGTATCGGCTTCTGGTATAGTAAGACTAACTTGTGTAGCAAGTGCATATGAGTCTGAGTCTAAAACTTACTTAAAAATAAAAGGAATGGGTAAAAATAGCTGGGATACTTTAGTTATAAACACTACTCTTTCAAATGTAGTAGGTTCAACAGACGCAACAAATATTGTAGAATAATCATTAACTTTAAAAATTTAAAAACATGGCAACATTAAAACCAACATTAACATTAACAAATGCAGATTCTACTGCTGATGCTTTAAATATTTCAGTTACTGATACCTTAACAGTCTCAGAGCCTGCTGTAAATATAGCTAGAGCTTCAATAGCAACTTCTGCTGCAACTAATATTTTAACTACAGCCAACTCAGCTATTACTTATGTTTATTTAAAAAATATAGACACTACAAATATCATTACAGTAAAAAATGATAATGGTGATAATTTTTTAGATTTAGGTCCTGGTGAGTTTTCTTTCTTTCCTGTAAAGGGAGCGATTGGATTAGAGGTTCAAGCTAACACTGCTGCTTGTGTGTTAGAATACGGATACTGGTCTAAGTCGTAGTATTTATGTATTAAAAAAGAAAGGGGCGTAAGCCCCTTTTTTATTTTTTATACAATTTTTTAGCCTCTACTAAATCTTGGCACTTTTCGTATTCTTCTGTACTTATAAAATATTCTATTAAAACATCTATTAATTCTATAGGGTCTGCTTGCTCCATGTTATCAGGATTAAATATAAGACCAAAGTCTTCGTCTTGCTCAAACAAACCGTCTATAGTTATTTGTTGAGTTAACACCATGTAAGACCAAAACATAGAGTTGTGTATTATTTCTTCTTGTTTTTGCATTTCAGCTATTTCTTCTATCATTTTTTTCTTGCGTATCTTTCGGAGAAACCTCCTTTAAAATTATTGTTTTCTATTTCCTCTTCTTGATTCTGGCCTTTTATTTTTTTCTCTAAAGATACTAATGCTGCTAGCATTTCTTGAGCATCCATAAAAGCTTTCTTTTTTGATTCTAATGCTGACTTTCTTTTTTCGTCAGCCACATCATCTGCTATTGGTCTTCTTACATCTGCAATTAAAGTAGATATACCATCTTTAGCTGCACTTAACAAGTCCTGTAATGTTTCCTCAACATATACTTGTACATCGCTTTTTTCTAGTTTATCTTGCATAGTATTTCATTGTTTTTCATTCTAAACAATCTTTCTCCTTCAATAACCATATCGTAGTTTGCATTTTTAATAAAAACTATTTCATCTCCTACACCAAAGCCTTCTTGTTTTGAAAACTTATTAGTATGAGCTACTATACCTTTTTTTGTAGACTCTTTTGATTCTACATATATGTTTTTTATTTTATCTTCTGTTTGTATAGGCTTTACAAAAACATAATCTTGAGTCATTGTTATTTTACCATCTCTAACATAACAATATATTTGGTCGTAGTGAACTTTATATATATTTTCTCCACCAAACTGACTAGCCATTCTTTCATCTATTACATGATGATGAAAATAAACTTTATCTCCTTCTAGCAAAGTTAAATTATCCTTTACTCTTTTGTTTATATTTATAGATGACATTTTTACAATTCCGTATTGTCTAGCATTTACATATCTATCATAAGAAGTGTCTAACCATATTTTTTCTCCATTGTCTAAAACAACAGTGTTTTCTTCTTCTTTTTCTAACTCTACATATACAAAATCTCCTATTGGTATTATTTTCATATTAATTGTGGTTCTAGTGATAAATCATATTCTGGCACACACTTGCTGGAGGGTATAGATTTCCACAATCTAACGTAGTTTTTTTTGTTAGGTATGACGTAGATGTTATATCTTCCCTCTCCGAAGTGTTCTGCATAAGCTGAGTCAAATGTTATGTCTACAACTTTTATTGCTCCATTTGCAATAGTTTGTCCTTTTACATAAGTTATATCTCTGTCTCCAGCTGTTACTATTACTTTTCTTATTAATCCTTGTTCAATCATTTTACCATTTGTTTTTAGGACAAGACTCAGTCTTCATTCTTCCTTTATACTCTACTATACATCCGCAAACACCACAAGTTCCTTTGTCTCTTTTTAACAATTCACAAGAATTACAAATCAACATTCTTTTTTCAAAAATCTCTTCTGATACGTTAGGAAATCCTTCAGAAGCATATCTTATTAAAGACTTTGTTAAGCTCCAGCCTTTTCTTATTAAATTAGGTTCTTTATTGTTATTGTCCTTATCCATATTATTAAATTAAATTGTTTCAAATATAGTAATAAAAAACAATATAATACTATGATGTTAATAAATTTTTTATTATATTTGTATATTATTAACCAATAAAAAAATAAAATTATGGCTTACGGAATGATGAAAAAAGGAAAGAAAAAAAAGAAAATGAAAAAAGGAGGTAGAAGATAATGGGTTGCGGTTGCGGAAAGAAAAAAACAATTAAAACTAAGCAGAATGGCAAATAAAAGAGTTAAGGCTCCATCTGGTTATCACTGGATGAAAAAGGGCAAATCTGTCAAGCTTATGAAACATAGCGGTAAATTCGTTCCACATAAAGGAGCGAGTTTATTTGCTAGTTTTGCGGTACAGAAAAAACACACAAAATAATGGCCAAAGCAGACAAAAGAGCATCAGCTATAAAGCGTGCAGGTGTTAGTGGTTTAAATAAACCAAAACGTACACCAGGACATCCTACCAAATCACATGTAGTTGTAACTAACTGTAAAGGAAAGATTAAAACTATAAGATTTGGTCAGCAAGGTGTAAGCACGGCTGGTAAAAAAATGGATTCTAAATCTAAAGCTAGAAGAAAATCATTTAAAGCTAGACATGCTAAGAATATAGCTAAAGGACAATGCTCTGCTGCATACTGGGCTAATAAAGTAAAATGGTAATATGGCAAGAAAACTTTCAAAAAAACAAGGGAGAATAGCAAAGCTTGCTCCTCCATACAATAAAATTACTGGAGCAGATTTTAAAGTTCTTAGAAGACGTAAAAAAAGAAGATAGTGGCTAGAGACTACAAAGAGGAGTATAGAAAGTTTCAATCTTCTACCAAGGCAAAAAAAGATAGGGCTGCAAGAAACGCTGCTAATAGAAAAAAGAAATGCCCACCTGGTTCTGAAGTACATCATAAAGATGGTAACCCAAGAAACAATAGTGCATCTAATTTAGTATGTAGAAAAAAAAGTGCTAACAGAGGAGGTAAAAACGAAGGTGGAAGAAGAAAAGGAGTATCTCATAATTATCCAAAAGGAAGAAAGTCTCCTGGAACAGGAACTAAAAGAGTATAGATATGGCAAAAAAGAAAAAAGGAAATAAAATATGTGCAGCAGGTAAAGCTTGGGCTATGCGAACATATGGTAAATGGTCTGCTTATGCTGCAATGGGTGCCTCTAAGTATTGTAAAGACCCTAATTACGCTAAAAACAAAAAATAATGGGAGCATTAAAAAAATGGTTAAAACAAAAATGGGTTCGTATAGGCACTGATGGTTCTATAAAAGGTCCTTGCGGAACAAGTAAAGCTAAAAAAAACCCAGATAGATGTTTGCCTTTAGCAAAAGCTAGAAGT
>TARA_R100000231_G_scaffold109188_4_pt1 | contig 13503 bp, 20 predicted proteins | sample TARA_R100000231 | Tara Oceans TARA_R100000231 (sample SAMEA2620565) | marine metagenome | biome: marine biome (ENVO:00000447); feature: surface water layer (ENVO:00002042); material: "saline water (ENVO:00002010), including plankton (ENVO:xxxxxxxx)" | depth 5 m | reverse complement strand
TCTGCTGGTGGTTGTAAAAGTGCATCTACATTATCTACACCCAAAGCTGCATACATTCTTCTATAAGCCTCATAAATTCCTGTCGGTCCATGAATTTCTGGATTGGACTGCACCATTTGTAATAACTCTTGTGCTAATGTAACTCTTTGACTTTGTGAAAAAATATTGGGATCTGAGACTGGTATGATGTCAACTCTATCATCAAAGTCCATCTGTTTGACCTCTTGTGGTCCACTGCCGACTTGATAATTATAGACTGGTGGTAAATATTCACTAAACACTTTTGCTAACAGACCAAACTCTATGCGTTGCGCATAATGCAATCTTTTATGAATTGCACTCATTACTTTAGTGCCACGCTCAAGCAAAGCAACGGTGGTGCCGACAGGCATCGCTTGGTTCATATCACCTACATTCATGTCAGCGATAGCTGCAAATCTTTTACCAGAGTCAACCAAAATACCTAAAAGTTGCATAAGAACATTACTAGGTTCTTTTATTGGTAGTGGTATTAAGTTTTCTCTTAGAGATCCTCCTGTGGTGTCAATATCTCTAAATTCACCAGGTTGTAGCGGATCATCCTCATCTCTAATGCGCATACCTCTTGCTTTAAAACCAGCAGGAAGATTGGCTAAAGTACCAGCATCAATAAGTTGTCTTAAAATAGAAGTTGATGCTTTAGAGAGACCGCCAATCATGTGCGATAAACCTAAACCATAAAAACCTAATCCTGGCAAAAATTTATATTGAACAAAATAATTAATTTTACTCTTCAATACATCGTTTTCCTTATAGTTTCGTCGTATTGAAAGTATTTTTTGCGAATCTTCCTCAATAGTTACAATATATGGTAATTTCAAACCTGTGGGCATGCCTTGTGCATCTAAATCTTCAAAACCCTCTATATCTAATACTGTATGAACTTCATAAACTGTCCTGTTTCTATTTTCTTTATAACTTGGTGAAATGCCTTGTATCTCATCAATAGCCTGCTCAATATCATCTAAATCTTCACTATATGAACCTGAACCAATGTCTACATTTGCATAAAAACCAGAAACTTGTTGTTTTTTAATCTCATTAGCAGACATGCTGATGGAGTGTGTGATTCTTTCAGCTGAACTAATATCTGCTGCTTCATACGGAACTATGAGATCTTCTGGCGCTACAAACTTAGCGACTGCTCTGTTTAATACAAAGTCAAAATATATTTTCTTGAAACAAGAGCCAGCGAGAGGTAAATAAAACAACATTTGATCCAATTCAGGATCGTACTCGTCCATCTCGTTCATAATGTAATAATTCATAAACTCTTGAACACGCTCTGCTTGGCTTTCTGTTTCTATGGTTCTAGCGCCAACTATTTCTGTTTTTACTGGTCCTTTCGCGGGCAACATTTCTTTGTAGGCTTGCGCTTGAAACTGTGTAACTGCCTCCGCCAAGATCGGATGAACTACACCAGATGAGCCTTCAAACGGTTGCGATCTTGTATCGTCAAATTTCATGCCTAAGTATTTCAACCCATCTGTGTATGTTTTTTCCCACTCGGATCTAGATTGTTTATCTGAATCTATTGCATCTAAAAGATCATTAGATATTTTTTCAAGGGTGTTTATATCTATAAAATCAACTAAATTAGCATCAAAACTCATTTGTGGTTGCGTTGGTGCTTGTATTTCATCATCTAGTAGGACTTGTTCCTCATTCACCAACACTTGTGCTGCTGCTTGTATTTGCTCGTCTCTCGTAGTATCAGGAACAATATTTATTGCTGATCCTTGAACTTTTACATCTGGATCATTGTTGGTGCCTAATTTATCAATAGCCATTTTAATGTATCACCTTATTTTTAAGATTTTCTTCAAAATATATTTCTGTGCCTATAATAGCCTCTAATTCTCCATCTAGCAAAAGACCGTGATACTCTGCAATAAGTTTTGCTGATTCAAGACTAGGCGCATGTATTAATGGCCCAACATATTCAGTGCCATCCCACAAAAACTTAGTTGCATAAGTTTTTAATAATAAACTGTCCTGTTCTTCCTTAATAATTTCACCTCATCTTGATAGTCCTCATATAAAGATATGAAACCACCTTGTCTAAATCTCATCAAAGCCATTGTAGCACTGTCACAATAGTCATCATAATCACCAAAAGGGAAAGACGCCATCTCCTCGATAACTTCTTCTGCAAAATCATCTTCTGGTGCCCATACCATGCCTGACTCAAATATAGGAGCAACGCTATTCATGCGCGCTACTTTATCTTGCCCTCGGCTGGGTGTGTACGATGTAACGGGTATACCCATGCGTCGTAGTTCATGCGTTAGTGGTGTTCCAGATGCTTTTGCCTCAATCAATACACAATCCGGTTCCCAGTATCTATACTCTTCTAAAGCGAGTTTTTTTAACTCTGGAAAATCACACCTAACTCTTTTTGCATCAAGCAATATAATTTCGTCGTTGTTCTCATCACCTCTATTGAATATTGCCCATGTTGTTATAGCTGAATAATCAGCTGTCTCTTTTTTTGAAAACGCAGTGTCATAACTCTGTATTACATAACTGTAAGGTGGCACATCCTCATCTTCCCAACGATTCCACCATTCCCTTTTAACAATAGATCCCTCCTCAGCTGTTGGATTTTGCATCCATTGGCTATTCCACTTAGATATAGGTAATGATGCTTTTACACCTAGTAATTCTTTTTTTTTCCAAAACTCTGGCCATAATGGTTTGTCTGACTCTGGCATAATCGCAGGAAACTCCACAACTTCCCACTGATCTGCATTTTCATCGCCTTGTTTGTTGAGAACCTTGCCAACCAAATCTTTAGTGCTCCATCTAGTCATTACTATCACTATAATTCCACCAGGCTGTAAACGCTGTCGTGGACCAGAGGTGTACCATTCATAAGCTGACTCTAACGCTTTAGGCGAAAGTGCATCTTGTTCAGAGTGTGGATCGTCTATAATTAATAAATCAGCGCCTCGACCTGTGATAGCACCACCGACACCAGCGGCAAAAAACTCACCTTCTTGATTGCTTGTCCAACGCCCAGCTGACTTGTTATCTGCTTGTAGCTTAAGTTCAGGAAAAATGTGTTGATACTCTGTGCTATCTATTATGTTTCTAACCTTTCTACCAAACCTCACTGCAAGTTCAGCTGTGTGTGTTGTTTGTATAATTTTTAAGTTGCCTTTTCTGCCCATCATCCATGCAGGAAAGAAGGTTGACGCAAACTCCGACTTTGAATGTCTTGGTGGCAGACAAACTATGAGTCTTTTTAACTTACCATCAGCAATTCTATTAAATTTATCTGCAATAATTTTGTGGTGCCTACCTTCGATAAAATCAGGCCACATGTGCTTTATGAAACTTATAAAATCCTTTTGACAGCCATCTTGTTTTTCTAGTTGGTCGTATCTTTGCAGTAGAGCTACTGCCTCAGCCTTATCTTGCTCTGATAAAATGTCAAAATCTTTAAATGATACATCGCTCATAATCGAGCTGAGAAACAAGGTAGCGACGATATTTTTTGCAACTCAGCTCTAAGCGTAAAACGCCTAGCATAAGTATCACATAAGGTTATACTTCGTGCCACTCTTTACCCTCATATAGTAAAGCCTCGGCCTCTCTTCTCCTAACCAAGCCTTCTAAAACTACTTTTTCACCGTTTACAGTTGCTTTATTCCATAATTTCATAGACTTTGGCACCTCATCGTATTTTTGTTCATTCAGTAATCTTATAGCTGAACTGCCCTTAGCTGCGCTAGGGCCTATATTAAAACACCAAGCAACGAGTGCAGAAAACTGATTTTCGCTTACAGGCACTTTCACCATATTTTTAATATGTGACTCGTATTCGTGTAGCTCCTCGGCTAATAAATTATCAGCATCTTGCATTGATATTTTCATCCCATCTTTCACTGGTTTGCCTTTGTATCTAGTTGAACCATAGCCTATTGTAGGCACATTGGCGGCACAACGATAACTAACAGCCATGTCACCCTCAGTAGGACATCCTTCAAATTTTTTTATTAATTGTTTGCCTTCTTCTGAAATTTGCATTTTATTCTCCCCATTTTTTTGTTTTCTTGCCGCCATCGTAATCAACTGCAAGATTTTCTTTTTTAAGCAAATCTGCAACATTTCCATGCTCGCAGAATACATCACCTAAAACTCTTCCATACTTATCAGTGCCATACGATCTTAATGTTATATCACCAACTAACCACTCTTTCAATTTAGCTTTTGCTAATAGACCAAGCTCTTTTTCTTTTTTGCGCTCAGGATATTTCTTAACATTTATCCTAGATTCAGGAGTGTCAATTTTGGCGATGCGTACGGCTTTGTTATGTAATTGCACTGAAAAGCCTAAGTCTATGGTCTCTAGACGAATGGTGTCGCCGTCCGTGACTGATTTTAATTTGCATTTATATACAAAAGCCTCAGGTGAATTACTCATTTACTTGTTCTTGATTAGTCGTAACTTTTCTATAATACACGACAACATCTTTTAATTCAGTTATGTATCTTTTAATCTCTTGCATGTTATAAGCCATAACCTCATAGTCTGGAACAGTCATTGCGAGAAATACGAGTTCGCCTTCTTGGTCTTCAATGACTTTAAACTGCTCTTCAAAGTTTTCAGGCGTTATTGTAAGCCATCTGACTTCTTTTAAATCTATTTCTCTAGGCATCACTGGTTGTACAATAGTCCTTTCCAATGGCTTCGCAGTTACTTCTATCTGTTTAGTCGGTATTAGGCTGCAACTGCAAGCCATCATCAAGATCATCAACAGTGACGCTGATTTGCTCGATGTCCTCCATAATATGTTTTGTGCCATTATTTATCTTCCTTTGCATTTCTATTGGATCAGTGAGTATTTTAGCTGTTAATTGATAATTTTGTATGAATTGTGTATATCGGTTAAGTTCTCGTTGTGCTGCTTGACTTTTGAGAGTCATGTTCTGTAATTGCGTAGTTTGTATGGCGAAATCATTTTGTAGTGTGCTAATTGCTTCTTCTTGCGTTGCTATTGCTCCCTCTAAAGCTGCATTGTTAGCTTTGAGAGTATTGTTTTCGTTATAGAGCCAATAACTACCAAAACCTAAAACCAAAATAATGCCTATTAAAATTTGTTGCATTAAACATCCTCAATAATATAATTTAAGCCACTAGCACTTCTATACTCAACTATCTTGTTGTTCTGATCCCTAAATTTTAAGTGTTTTTCTTTTTGCACAATTATTTTTTTTGTAATGTAGGACTTGTCATCTGAATCACCATATTCTTTATTAAAAGACACTGTAACTTTGTATCTGTTTGCAAACCAGTATTCATACCAAACAACCAGCTTTTTCCATATTTTTTTTAAACTGTCCATATAGCTAGCTTATGTCTCTTACCCTTTACCTTAATTGGTTTTAGTAATTTTAATACAATTTTACAATTTTTTGCAGTTCTGTAACCTATTAATATATCCCTGCCAACATCTTTGGTTGCTGACTCTAATCTTGCAGCAGTATTCACTGGATCACCAATGGCAGAATAATCAAATCGAGTATCTGATCCCATATTACCTATTACCGCTTCTCCAGACTCTACACCAACACCAACAGCTACTGGAGTAGTAAGTGTTTTGTTAAGTTCAGCAATGCCCTTTTGTATATCAATCGCAGCTTGAACTGCTTTGGTTTCGTGATCTTCACAATCTAAGGGCGCTCCAAAAATGAACATCCCTGCATCGCCAATGAATTTGTCCGTCATTCCACCTAACTTTTGCACTGCGTTTACCTGCACAGTTAAAGTTTTATTCATTATGCTAGTCACCTCCTCTGGCGATAACTCTTCACTTAATGAAGTGAAGCCGCGCAAATCGGTGAAAAGATAACTGCAATATTTTTTTTCTCCACCTAGTTTTAGTAAATCTGGATTTTTTTGTAGTTCTTTAATTTGTCGTGGATCAAGATAATGTTCAAATTGTTTTTTAATTTGTTGCCGTAATTTGTATTCTTTTCTAAACCGCAAATAGAAAATAACGCTACCAATGATAAATTCTGATACCAAAGTCCATGAAAAATCCAATAAAATGCCATTTTTAATGCTAAAAACGCCTAAAACGCCCGTCAAGGCCATAAAAAAAACACCGAAGGCTAACGCCTTGGTCATGCTCAGATAAGCGCATACAAGCGAAACTGTGAGCACGAAAATCGCAAAAATTAAAATTTCGGCAGCTAACGCCCAATCTGGTATTTTTGGTGAGTCTTGAATCAAAATTGACTCAGCTAATGCTGCTTGAACCTTATGAGGACCAAGCAAACCAACAGGAGTTGCTACTTGCGGCATGACGCCTGGTGCATCTACCGACACAAAAACAAATTTACCATCGACATTCATTTCATCTAATGTGGTTTCTGGTGTTTTTACCCAGCTAATCCATTTTCTACCTAAACGGTCAACATCAACAGGAGGTAAACCTTGCACGGTTATTTGTTGCATGCCATTTTCGTCGCCTTTAATAATATAAGTATCAGCACCTGCTAAAACTTTCAAAACCTCAGTGCCATAAGATGAGACGAAGCCATCTGGTGTTTGCATCAACAATGGCATGCGTCTTACAAGATTATCAACTTCGGAGGGAGCTGATGACAGACCTTGGGGGATTTGGAGGTAATCATGGCTGTTCGTGACAACTCCCTTAGCCATAATACCACTAATATTTTGACCAAGTAAAACAGTTCCGCTTGTTGGTGGATAAACTCCGTTGTCATACTCAAACATAGCTAAGACACTTGGACTATAACTAAGTGCTTCTAAAAAGACATCATCACCACCAAAACGATCTGGTTGTGGAAAAGATATAACCCAGCCTACACCGATAGCTCCTGCGTTCAGTAAGTCAACATGTATTTGTGCAAGTTCTTGTCTAGGAAATGGCCAACCACCAGACTTAAATATATCCTCTTGTGTAATATTGAGAATTGCAAAGTTACCACTAGGATCGTATTTTTTAACAAAGGTATCAAAGGTTTGTAATTTCAAAATTTGTAAAGGATATGCTTGAAAAAGCAAAGGTATTAACAGTATCAACAATACTGAAAATATTAGCTTTTTCATCCAGAGCTTTGTTTAATATTAATTACCGACGATGAGGAACCGTTTATCTGTACTGTTCTAGTTACACCATCTTGAATAAATATAACTGTATATGAATCATCGCCATTAATTAAAACTTGTGCGTTTTGATTTACCATTCGCATTAATTTTACCTGATTGCCTTGTATTATAGTAGTAATCTGAGTTTCCAGATCTTGACCTATTTTTGTACCAGCTATTTGTACGCCGCTTGCAAAATTTGTGAGAGTCTCCTCTTCATCCTCTACATCTAACTCATCTAATACATCTAGTAGGTTTTCAAAATAATCGGTTGCTAGGTAATCAATATCTAGCTCTGAAAAAGACATGTCCTCTTCTTCTTCAAGAAAATCCTCTGCTAAAGCATCTATCTCAAGATCGGCAAAATCAAGATAATCTGATTGTTCGCTTTGTTGCACCTCTTCATTTATAGCTCCTTCTTTTGGCGGAGAAACAATTAACATGTTGTCAATAAAATTTAGATCTATGTCTAAAGTAACAGGTTTAGTTGGTGCTTTTTCATACATTGAGGTGGTGGTTGCTTGGTAGGGTTTGTTTAGTAAAGTTTGACCTGCTGCTGTTTGCACCAAAATCTCGCCACTAGCATTACCAAACTCATCCGGTAACAAAATTATTAATGCTTTGCCTAAAAGATCTACGCTACAAACAAAATCTGTGCCTTGAACAAAAATTTGTGAAGTAGGAGTAGATAGGGTGATATTTTTCTTACTTAACTTGTTTGCATTACCACTAATAAAACGAATAGTCCCACTAGCAAACTGTAAAGCCATTTTGGATTTATCTGGATTAGGGTTGAAAACATACTCATTTATTAAAAGATTGCTGTGTTCTGTAAGTCTAACAGTAGACTCATCAAGAAATGTAATGGCAATGCGGCCAGCAGAGGTTTCGACATTATCTAACGAGTTTATGTCAAAATCTAACTCAGCAGCAAAAGTCTCGTCTCTTACAACTCTGCCGTATCCTGTTAATTCAGTTATATCTCCAATCGAATCAGCATGAAGTGGTGGTGCCACCATCATTTTGAATGACGCAAATATTAGAATTTGAAGTATTAGATATGATGGATAACCAGTCACGAGCTAAAGTTGAAGATTGAGTTATGTCTAGTGTGTTATTGCTACCGTCAAGATCTAGATTAAAATAACCTGAATCTGATGCAGTTGTGCCAGAATAACCACTAGCGGTGAAATTAACCGTATTGGTACTGCCATTGATGTCCATGTAATTGACTGCATTTTCATAATCAATATCAAAGTCAAACACATTAGAATCACCAGTAATAATCCAGTCAAGATTAAGATATGACGAGTCAGCATTTTCTGCGATTTTAATATCTGCCTCATTGCTAGATCCTGTTACATCAATATTAAGATCTACATAATCAGCTGTTATCAAACCTGTTGAGTTCATTAACAAATCCCAAACATTGCTATCGCCATCATATTCAAAAAAACCAGTAAAATTATCACCATCAATTGCGTCGGATCTAAATATGTTAGAAGAACCGATTTGATTGATGTCAAGTGTCATTGACACACCATCGAGGTCAAGTGCCGTCATCGAGGTCGTGGTAGCACTGGTGCCACCGATAAGGTTTGAAGAGCCAAGCTGTTCTAAATCAATAGCAGCTGAGTTTCCAGATTGATCGACATAAATTTCGTTGTCAGCGATAACAGTTGTGCTCAATAATAGTAAAAACAAGAGTTTATTCATCATAATATTCCCAAAAATTTCGTTCACGACCTTGTTTTACAATATCTACAATACCAATTTCAATGGCTGATTGCAAAGCGATGGACTTACTTTCATTCATGGCATTTCCAGTTTCAAATTCTAAAAGCTCGGTATCGTTTGCTATAAACCTAAATACATCACCTGATAAACCAACAGACAATATGGTTTTTGTGGTTAAGTTTTCTAATAAAATTTCGCCTGTGCTAACGGACACCACTCTTATAGAAACAACCACAGTGTCCTCTCTATACTGTTTGCTCCCGCCCACACCAAGATAGCGAGCGCCAACACCACCTGTTAGTAAGTTTGTGTTGTAATCAACAATACCTCCTTCAATAATAAGTCCTGCAAATAGTAACGGTAATTGCTCTGTTTCATCTTCAAACTTTTCACGCGTTGATCTAATTATTTGGCGTTCACGGCTGATGTGATCGATGCCCACGCGCTCGACCACGCGAAAAAAGCCAGATTGTTTCAAAGCTCTAATAAGGTAAGTTTCAGGAGCTTGCGTCATAGCTGTACTGAAATTAGCATAGCCATCTACTGATTTTCTTTGTCCAGTAAAATCACCAAACTTGTACACAGCAACCACAGGGCGCACTTTTGGAGCTGGCAGGCTTTGTATTTCTTTCGTAATAGGCTTGTTGTTGTAAGCAGTTTTAGAGAAACATTGTGCTTTGCCAACAATAGATACGAGGTCTTTGTAGTCTCCTTCGGGGTTAGTTAAGCAGGGTGATATAAGTTTGATGTGCGAAACGCAGCTAGCCACCAAAACCAAAGTCGCCGATTGGAATAGTAATTTCAGTAGTCGTTCCATCTAAAGTATTAAAAATAGTTAGGGTGATGTAAGTCCCGTCGCTGGACCAACTAATTATATTATCGAACAAGGTAAAAGATCCTGATGTTTCCGGGTTTTCACCAAATAGCTGTTCTACGATCTGTCTGCTAATTTGTGCGAAGATGCGTGATTCTAAGTTTTTAGTAAATCTAGAAATTACTGAGTTCTCTTCGTCTCTTTTTCTTTGCTCTTCTAGAGCGCGCAGATCTGCTTGTAGTTGTTGTTTTCGCGAGAACTCCTGTTGCTCAATCGTAAGATAATGTGCAGAAGTGTTAATACCACTGAATGAGGGAGACTTAAATTGAAACTTTATTTCATCAGCTTGTGCTTGCTCAACCATGCAAAAAGTAAACGCCAACATAAAAGATAATAAAAATCCTGCAAACATGTTAGCCTCGTTTTTTGTTTTGTTTATTTTTATTTTCATTTTTAAGTTTTACAACCGTGTCTACTTTTTCTTTTAATCGTATCATATCTTGATCTAAAAGTCGTAGCTGATCGGTAAGCCGTATTATCGTCTTTTTCATCTCACCTATGGATGGATCTATTATATTAGTGATTGTCTGCCAAACAAAATAAACGAAGTAACCAAGTCCAATTACCATGACAGTGGGAAACCCAAATGTTTGAACAAAACTAACAATGTCCATCAGTCACGCCTTGCATCTATTTTGCCGTCTTCAACAAAGTTTTCTGCTCTTGCTATGCGCTCAAGATCAGGCGGTATGTCAAGCGCACTTGACACCACTGTATCTATCCTAATGATATCATTATTCATTATAGAGGCTCTAGTTATAAGCATTTTAGTAATTCCTTGTATCGATTTAATATCCGCAACAAGATTGCCCATCAATTGTTTGATTACTAAAAATATAAAATAGGCCATGATAAGGCCGCTAGCTATGGGTAAGCCTAAGTCAGCTATTAAGCCGACAGCTTGGTTCATTATTCTTTGCCTTCGCCTTTAAAACTCTTAGATGCTCCTGATGTTCCAGCATAAAGACCAAACCAAGCAGCGCCAGCACCAACAATAATTGATATAAGACCAGACTGTTCAAATGTAGGACTCTCTAGCGCCATAAACCACATGGTTGAGTAATACAACAAAAAGATATACACACTCAAAAACGCTCTTGGGAAAATACGCCAGGAATCAACTGCTTGTGCTAAATGAATCCATTTTTGATGTGGATTGACATTGCTAACATCTTCTAGTTCTCTAATTTTATCTTTAAGATCTGAAATTTCACGCATCATGTCCATGAACTTATTGAGGTCCATTTCAACTTCGTTTCTATCCATATCTCCGCTAAATTGTCCTTGATTCATATTCATACAAAACTCGCTGCTACTATTGCGCCAACAATAAAAGGATACACGGCCCACAACATAGTTTCTAGCTTATCGAATCTTTTGGATCCGTCGGTAAGCCTTTGTTCTATGTTAGCGTATCGAATAGCACACTCTTTTTCGTGCGCCTCAATCTTAGCCATAGTATCTTTTACAGTTGCCATTACTTTTTACTTTTTTTTACTCGTTTAGTGGTGTAAGCCTCATTAACATCTGGTGTTGATTTGTCATCTGCCACATAACGGCCTTTTTTGTTTCTTGCTCTAACTTGCACTCTTTCTGTGCCTGTTATTTTGTCCCATAACTTACTTAAAAAACTCATACTATTTCTCCTTGGCATGCCAAAAATTTAAGGCCAATAAATCTACAATGTTATAAACCTTTTTAAAAAAATTATCATCACGAGGGGTTGGTGTCAACGCAGCCGTCAATGACGCTATGGTAATAATTGCGTTACAAATCATAATAAATTTTAAAATACTCATTCTTGCTCCTCTGAGTTTGTCTCAGTGTTTTGTAAACTTTTAGCTAACGCCTGCTGGTAAGCATCAAGACTTGGCTTGAGTTCTTCAATCTCAAACTGGTGTGCATTGATCTTTTTAGTCAAACTATTTATATGTGCTTGCATAAACTGTTGTTCAGATGAAAGTTGTATTTCTTCGGTTTGTGTCTTTTTGTCTTTCGTCGCCATTTTTAGACCTAACTTAAAACTTTCGTTACTGATGTTGGTGATACCTTTTCGGCTATACTCGCATCTAATCTAGCTTTCATAGCTGTAACCTCATCAGCACCTAACGCTGTCTCCACCCAACTTTGCACATTACTCGCTTGTAAACTAGACCAATTTATAAAACTTGATAAGTCACTGGTATCTAAGTCTTGTGTTCCATAGACAGTTGCAGTTTGTGGGTTGCCATCTGCATCATTATTACTATCATCAGTGCCAGTAAGTCGCCAATGTACATTATGCACTACATTAGATTTACCACTTTTAGTAGGGTATACATCACATGTGCTTACATCCCAAGTATAAGATATTGCCATGTTATTTCTCCTTTAAACTCAAAATTTCACTTTTCAGTAATTCTATTTGTTCTTGTTGCTCTTGCATGCCTTTTATCAGATGCGTAACAAGTTTACTATAATCCATCTGGTAATACCCATTTTCATCTTGATTAACTGCATTTGGTACTAACTTTTCAACCTCTTGAGCTATCAAGCCTTCATCTGCATGGTTGTCAGCTTTCCAACTAAAAGCAACAGGATTAAGGCTATTTATAACATCTAAGCCTCTAGACGAACCTGTAACATCTTTTAGTCTTGCGTCTGAGGATGTGTTATAGGTTGTTGCAGAGGCTGTTATGGATATGCTGCCAACTACTGAAGTAGCTTTAAAAAAATTAACTGCTGCTCCGTTACTACCAGTTCTTTGTACAGCTAAGGCATTACCAGCAGCTCTACTGTGCAAAGCAGCTCCAACACCTCCTCCATATATAGTGTGTCCATTTGTCGTAGTTGAGGAAAAGTCTTGAGCCGCAGTAACATCAACAAGTAAGTTACCTGATGAATCTATGCGGACAGCCTCTGATGCGTTGGTCACAAATCTCATGTGATTGTCACTGTGACTATACAAAATCCTGCCGACATCTGCATCGTTTGGATCTGAAAAAGAAATCGCAGAATTGTTATCGGCTGCGGCCAATATTGCTATTTCACTTGCACCATTTCTTTCAAAAGTTGCAACATATCTTGCAGCATAAGTATAGCTCGGACTTGTGTCTGATGCTTGTGCGTGGAGCATCAAAGTTCCAGTTGGTGCGGTTCCAATGCCAACCTTATCGTTAAAAGTTGCAGCACCAGCATCTGACATATCAAGGGTGAGAGCTGTAATGGTTGAGCCACCATCGTTACCTATCAGTTTTATATCTTTATCTGAAACATTTGATGCTATCTCTAAATTATTAGAAGTGTAAGAAATTGTCCCTATGGTTGTTGCATTATCTTTAAATCTTACATCGCCACCATCTGCATCAAGAGTTATGTCCCCTGCTGCATCAATTCTAAAATCATCAGAAGTTGTTATTTCTAAAGTTCCAGCACCAGATTCTGTAAATGTTGCTGCATTACTGCCATCAGCTGTTATAGATAGAGTACCCGCTGTAATAGATACATTGCCTCCAACTGTAAGAGTAGAAGCCATATCCACAGCTCCGTCAATATCTACTACATCTAAGTTTGTTGTTCCGTCTACATCTATATCGCCAGATATATCTAGTGCTGTACCAATTAAAGTTTGTGTAAAGGTAACTTGTCCGTTAGAAGCAATAGTCATAGCATCTACATCAGAAGCAGATCCTATTGTTTTACCATCTCCAATAATTAGATCATCAGTAAGAGTAACTATGCCAGTAACTCC
>TARA_R100000231_G_scaffold139622_1_pt1 | contig 13593 bp, 12 predicted proteins | sample TARA_R100000231 | Tara Oceans TARA_R100000231 (sample SAMEA2620565) | marine metagenome | biome: marine biome (ENVO:00000447); feature: surface water layer (ENVO:00002042); material: "saline water (ENVO:00002010), including plankton (ENVO:xxxxxxxx)" | depth 5 m | reverse complement strand
TTTTTTGGAAATACTGTAAACTTAAAAGACCTGTTAGGAGATGATGAGCTTTCAGGATTGTCATGGTTAAACAACTTTAACACTATCTATAGTGCAGCAGAAATAAAGAACACAGTAATTAGTCCTACTGGTAAAACAATAACAGCAGATTCTGTACCATATACAGCAGCATTGATAGCACCTTTAATAACTAACACACAAAGACTTTATTACAATTCTACAATAGCAGTACCTTATATAAATAGTGATGGAACAGATAATACAGCATTAGGTGGTAATTTGTTTCCTACTGAATCAGGTACAAATCCAACAGCACCAAATGCAGATGATGTGCATGGTGTATTATTTGAGGATCTAACATATGCAATAAAAACACACTTAATAGTAAAAGCAATAGAAGAACAATATGATGAGATCAGCTTTAGTGATGATTTTTTTAGCTTAACAAATGGTCCTGATGCATATAAGAATATGTACATGTTATTGCAGAAGAAAGAGGGTAGAATATTTGAAGATTTAACAATAGCAGAAAAACAAGTAAAAGGTTTTCCATTACTTACACAAAACAACTCTATGCAGATGAACAATGATGCATTGTTAGTTTTTACAATGAATCCTAATCAAACTGTATTAGGTAGGTATGAGTTTCAATTTTCTAGTGGTTATCCTGAATTTACAGCTATTATAAAAGAAGGATCACAAGAAGTAATAAGAAAAACATTTACAGCATCATCAAACACAACAGCAAACATATCACAACAACTTGACAGGAGTACAGAGGGGTACACATTACATATAGAAACTGCAACAGCATTTACAATAGACAGTTGTGCATTTGTAGGTATAAGTCCAAGTGGTAATTCTTATACATCTCAAATTAGTAGTGCTATATCTATACCTTTAGAAAAAGAGTTTATAATAACAGATAATATTCCACCAATAAAAGTAATAGACTTTTTAACTGGTCTTTTTAAAATGTTTAACCTTACTGCATTTCAGAAAGATGGTATTATGCATATAAAAACACTAGAAAGTTTTTACAATTCAGGTACTATTAGAGATATAACTGAGTATGTAGATCCTACTACTATAAAAATTGACAAGGCTTTGCCTTACAAAGAAATAGAATTTAAGTATGAAGATACAGGTGCAACACTAGCAAATCAACATAAAGAATCACAAGGTGTAGAATGGGGTGCAGCAAAATATGTAGAAACAGGAGACTTAAATAGTAGTAGTGAATCTTTTAAAGTAGAGGCACCATTTGCACATTTAAAATATGAAAGAATAAATGGAATACTTACAGATATACAATGGGGTTTTATGGCAGATGAGAAAAATGAACCTTACTTTGAAAAACCAGTATTGTTTATAGGTGAGTTTGTAAATTTAACAAATGCAATTAGATTTTTAAGTGGTAGAACAGGTACAAGTAGTATATCAGATATAACAGATTACTGGATGCCTTCTAATTTTGTAAGTAGAGATTCTACAGTAAGTAAAGAAGGTTTACATTTTGACTTAGAATTATCAGAATGGGATAGTACAACATCTTTTACAGAAACATTGTTTAGTAAATATTATGGTTTCTACATAGCAGGTATATTTAATTCTGCAAAAAGATTAACAAGAATAAGTGCAAGACTACCTAAAAAGTTTGTAATTAACTTTACATTAGCTGATACTGTAGTAATAAATAATGACAGATATAAAATTAATAGTATTACAACAGATCTGTTATCAGGTGCAAGTCAGTTAGAGCTGCTAAATGAAACAGTAAATGATACAACAGTTACACAAACAGACACAGGAGGTGGTCAAGGTCAATTAAATGCACCACTTACTAATGTTCTAACATTGTATCAATGTGCAAGTCCTAATAACACATTTGAATCTGCATCAACTTTAGCAATTTTAAACTTAGCTAACAATGCAAGAGTAGAAGATGGATCAGGAAATAGCTATAAGGTAGTAGGAAACAATGTACCAAACACACACACACAAGTTGCAATATCAGCAACAGGTCTTACAGATTGTCCTACAACTCAAACACCACCTGCAACTCAGTACTATGGACTAACTAAGTGTAGTGATAATTCAACAAATTACAGAACATCTACAGAAGTAGGTAATCCTACATATGCAATAACACAACAGGTGTTTGATAATACAGTAAAATATGTAGTAAGAAATGCTACATCAGAAGATACAGTACCTAGTGTTACAATTACATCTACTCCTAGTCCTGCTCAACTTACATGTACAGGAAATACAGTAGCATATTACTATTCATTGAATCCATGTTTGACTGGAAATGGTGCAACATTGTATGGTTTTAGTAGTAATAGTTCAAAATCAGGTACTGTTAGTTATCAGAATCAAACATATGTTATAGGACCATCAGGAGGTAATACAGGAACAATAGACATTGATAGTCTAAACTCAAGTGCATGTGTTACATATTACTATGCTATGGTAGAATGTGGTCAAACCTCTATCTCTTATTATGGATATAGTGCATCAAGTACTAGAAATAACACAACATTAGAATATAATGGCACATGTTACATGATACAAAATACAACAAATCAAGTAGCAGCTATTGACTTAGATACATTATCTGCATGTTCCTGTACAACAATAACTTACTACTATTTATTAAGAGATTGTGATACTGTTACTACTGTAAGAACAGCAACAACTACTACAGATATACCAAACTTAACAGTAAATCCAAATGTAACAGGTGCATCAAGAGTTCAAGATAACAGTACAGGTAAGTGTTATACAGTTACAGGTACAACATCTAATACAATTTTATATCCAAATCCTATTGGACAGATTACAGATCTAAATGTGCTAGGTTGTCCTTCTAGTCCATGTACAAATGTTTTATATTATCAGTTAGAACAATGTAGTACAGGACAGACAAATTATATATCTACACAAGATACTACACAAATCTCATTAGCAGTAAATGATATTGTTGCATCAGGTAGTTTGTCAGGACCAAGATATAAAGTTTTAGGTACAACAGGTAGTGGTATACAAGTTGGTAATGTTGTAACAACTCCTGATACAGCATGTCCTACTTTTTATGAGCTTAGACAATGTTATACTTTACAAACTGGATATAGAACTGGACAAAGTACAAGTGGTACAGGGAGTATATCATTAAGTGTAGGAGATAGAGTACAAGATTCATGTGGTATGCCTTATACAGTTGTTACTGTAGGTGTATCAGGTGCAGGATATGCAAGTGTAGGAACAGTAACAAATACTGGTCAGACTGGATGTCCAACTCTTTCAGGTAGTACTCAGTATTGGGCATTACAAAGATGTAGTGATTCAACAACTGGCTTTTTATCTCTACAAACAGTTAATGATATATCTTTTAATCCTAATGATACAGCTACTGTACAAGGTACTAGGTATCAAGTTGTAGGAGCAGATGTGATAACAGGAGGAACACAAGTAGGTGTAGCATGTCCTGATGGAGGTAATAACTGTCTTACACCTGTAACACCACCACAACCACCTGCTGGTACTACATATTATGCAAGGTTTATTAGTTGTGATGATCCTACAGGTCTAATTATAGATGTTTATAGTACATTAGCTATTGGTACATGGTGGGTAATACAGCCAGTAGGTAGTTTTGAGTGTTATAGATGGGATAGTAATCATCAAGGTGTGAATCCAACAGAGCTTAATAGTTCTAACTTTAACTTTTTCACAGAAGAATCAACAGCAGGAGCTAACTGTTTAGATTGTAAATCAACAGTACCTCCTCCTCCACCACCACCTCCACCACCACCTGCACAACAATGTTTTACAGTACAGTTGTTTAAAGGTACAGCACCTACTGACTTGTGTAGTGGATTACAAAGAACTGTATATTTAAATGCTAGTACATTACCTACAGCTAGTAAAGTATATAGTGATGCTAATTGTAGCACATTGTTACCAACAGATCAGTATTTTGCAGAGTATCAAGGTGCTAACTACTACTTTTGGAACTCAACAGCACAAACATTAACTGGTCCATTTACAATAAACTGTCCATAATGAAAGAAATAGAAAATTTTATAACATCAGAAGAAGCTAAATATCTTATGAATATGATAGATAGATATGCAAGTAAGTCAATGGTTGTTGGAACAGGTAAAGAAATGAATGAGTACCACAATGCAAGAACATCATATACATCTAATTTAGTATCTAATGATCCTACAGTAGAAACATTACACAAAAGAATAGCTAAATATTTAGGACAACCTTTACATAAAGGAGAATCACTACAAGGACAGAGGTATGCAAAAGGTCAATACTTTAAATCTCATCATGATTACTTTAAAGGAGACAGTTATGATAGAAACTGCTTAGCAAGTGGTAATAGAACATACACATTTATGCTGTATTTAAATGACAATTTTGAAGGAGGCACAACTAACTTTCCATTTTTAAAAAAAGAAATAAAACCATTAGCATGTAAAGCTGTTATGTGGAACAATTTACAGCATGGTGTGCCAAATGAATACATGCAACATAGTGGTGAAGAAGTTACAAAGGGTACTAAATACATAATTACATCTTGGTGGAGAGAAAACACTTGGAGTGGAGGAGCTGATCATAAAGAATATGAGCAAAAATTAAAAAATCAACAATTAAGTATTATATAAATAGGATGCTAAAAAACATTATAGAGCTTTTACAAGTAGTAAATGGTGAAACTGAGAGTATTAGATTTGCACAAGGTAGTCATTATTTGCCTGAAAACTGGAAAGATGGTTTTAACCTTGCAAAAAAATTAGCAAAATTTGATAAAAAAGACTAATGAAAATAGGTAAGTATAAAATAAGCATAGAGGTAGACAACCAAAAAGCTAATGCTGACTTAGAGGAAACTAATGAGGAGCTTAGTGTAATGCAAACTAACATGGAGGATGTTAGTGAGACTGGTGATGTATTAACTGGTGGTCTAGTTACTCAGTTTAATAATGTAAAAAAATCTATTGGAACAGCAATAAAAAGCCTTAGAACTTTAAAAGGTGTATTAATAGCTACAGGTATAGGTGCATTTGCATTAGCTATAGGAGCAGTTACAGCAGCATTTACAAGTTCAGAAGAAGGTCAAAACAAATTTTTAAAAATAACACAACAGATTGGTGTAGTTGTAGGTAATGTTACTGATATAATGTCAAGTTTTGGTAATGCTATACTAAATGTTGGTAAATATCTAGGAGCTAGATTTAGAGGTGATGCAGAAGGAGCTGCTGAGGCAGTAGATGGTATTAAAAATAGTTTTAAAGATGCTACAGATGGTATTAAGAACTTTGGAGAAGAAACTAGAAAAGAATTAAAGATAGCAGGTGAACTTGCAGATGCAACAGCAAAAGCTGATAAAATGCAAAGAAACTTACTTGTAGATAGAGCTATAGCAGATAGAGAAAGAGCAGACCTTTTAGAAAAAGCAGTTGATAGAACAAACTTTACATTAGAAGAAAGAATAGGATTTTTACAAGAGGCTAGTTCATTAGAAGAAGAAATCACAAACAAAGAAATAGCTTTAGCTAGAACTAGATTAAATGTAGTACAAGAACAAAACAAATTATCAGGTTCTACAAAAGAAGATCTAGAATTAGAGGCACAATTAAAAGCAGAGTTGATACAATTAGAGACAGCTAGACTTACAAAACAAAAAGAAGTAACATCTCAAATAATTGGATTGCAAAATGAAGAAAAAGCAAATAAAGATAAAATAGCTGCTGAAAATAAAGCAAAAGAAGAAAAAGAGTTAGCAGAAGAAGAAGCATTTTTCTTAGCACAAAGAGAGGCATTAGCTACAAATGAAGAAGCTAAGACTGAGTTATTAGTTACAAAAGCAATAGAAAGATATGATGCTCTTATAGAACAAGCTAAGAAGTTTGGGGGTGATGTTATAGCATTAGAAAAATCTAAAGCAGAGGCTATTGCAGAGATAACTAAAAAGAGTGAAGATGAGACTGGAGAAATTGTAGAAGATGGAGAGAAATTAAAATTAGGTACAATTCAAAAATTTGTAGCTTTAGGTATAGGTTTAGCAACAGAAGGATCTAATGCAGCTAAAGCATTAGGTATAGCAAATGCAATAATAGCTACATATGCAGGTGCAGCACAAGCATTAAACAATCCTTTAAATGTTACACCTTTTCAGAAAGCAGCAGATGTTGCATTAGTATTAGCTACAGGTTTCCAACAGATTAGAGCTATAAGGCAAACAGAAATACCAGTACTTAGTGTAGGAGGTGTTACAGCAGGAGGAGCAGGAACAGCACCAGTACCTCAAATACAACCTCCTAGTTTTAATGTTGTAGGTGCATCACCTATAAACCAATTAACAGAGGCAATAGCAGGACAACAAGAAAGACCTGTAAAAGCATTTGTAGTTGCAGAAGATGTAACATCTGCTCAGGAATTAGAAAGAAAGAGTGTGTTGTTTAGAAGAATTTAAAAAAAATATAAAGTAAAGAATTATAATAATATGAAGATTGTAGAATTAATATTAGATGAGGATCAAGAGTTTAATGGTATAGATGCAATTTCTATTGTAGAAAATCCTGCAATACAAAGCAATTTTGTAGCATTAAAAGATCAAAAGGAAATAAAGTTAGCTGAGGTATCTAAAGACAAAAGATTACTACTTGGACCTATACTAATACCTAATAAACCTATTTTAAGAAATGGAAAAGAAGAAGATTACTACATATACTTTTCTAGAGAGACTGTAGAAAAAGCAAGTCAAATGTATCTTAAAGAAGGCAATCAAAGTAATGCTACATTAGAGCATCAGTATAGCTTAAAAGGTCTAACACTTGTAGAAAGTTGGATAGTACAAGATGAGGTGCATGATAAAAGTAGATTATATGAAAGTACTAAAGAAGTTCCACTAGGTACATGGATGGGTGCAATAAGAGTAGATAGTGATGAAGTGTGGAAAGATTATGTAAAAGAAGGTGTTGTTAAAGGTTTTTCTATAGAAGGTTATTTTGCAGACAAAAGTGAAAGACCAAATGAATCTATAAATGACTTTCTAAGCCAATTAGAGGCAGCAGAGGCAGAGTATCTATTATCAGAGATAGAGAAAGCTATAAATGAAGAAGAAGTAGAATTAGAGAGCTTTAATGATTATCCTGATGGTGTAGCAAATAATGCTAAAAAAGGTATTGAGTTAAATGAAAAGATAAATAACAGATGTGCAACAGATGTAGGTAAGATTAGAGCTACACAACTTGCACAAAAAAAGAATATAACTGTAAGTACAATAAAAAGAATGTACAGCTATCTGTCTAGAGCAGAAGATCAGTATAGAAAGAATGAAAATGATTCAGAGGCATGTGCTAATATATCATACCTATTGTGGGGTGGATTAGCAGCATTAGGATGGAGCAGAAACAAACTAAGAGAATTAGGAGAGTTAGAGCTTGAAACTATTGTAGTTGATGATGATTTTGCAATAATTGATGATAGATTAGCATACTCCTCTGTTGAAAAAGCAGAAGAAATGGCTAGAAATATTGGATGTGAAGGCTACCATATGCATGAGTTAGATGGTAAAGAATGGTATATGCCTTGTTTCCAACATACATTAAAAAAACCATGTCAATCAGGTTATGAGATGTATGGATTTAAAATTAAAAATGGGAAAAGAGTTCCTAATTGTATACCAATAAGAAGATAATCATGCCAAATAAATATAAACACAAGAAGAAAAAGAAGAAAAAATAATGGCAAGAAGGGTAATTCATGTCAAAATAGAGAAACCTAAAGTTAGAAGAAAAGGGGTACATGCTAAAACTAAAAGCAGTAAACTAAAATCTAGCAAAAACTACCTTAAAAAATACAGAGGTCAAGGAAGATGAACAAAAATAGAAAAAGAAAAAATCCTGCACCATCATATACAAGTCCTATAAGGTCTACTAAAGGTTGTTTGTGTGATGACAATACATACCATCCTGATTGTTGTGATGGAACTTTGTTTGCACAAGGTGTAGGTAAAACAGAAAGTTAGACCAAAAATATAAAATTTAAGTTCAATATAATTATATGATTATGAAAGCAACTGATACATTAAGTAAAATTAAAAATATCTTAGGTATGGAATTATCAAAAGATGAAGTTAAGGATGTAGAAGTCAAAGCAGAAGAAGTTACTTTGGCAACTATGAACTTAGAAAATGGAACAGTCATTGAAGCTGAAGAATTTGCAGCAGGTAGAGAAGTCTTTATTGTTACAGAAGATGATAGAGTACCTATGCCAGTTGGTGAATATACTTTAGAAGATGGTAGATCAGTTGTAGTTGAAGAAGAAGGTGTGATTGCTAGTATTGCTGATGCTGCTGAGGAACCAGTTGCTGAGGAAGAAGAAGTTGAAGCAAAACAAGAAGAAACATCTGAGGAATTAACTACAGAATTTGCTACTAAAGAGCAGTTTGATGAACTGAAAGCTATGGTTGAAGATTTAAAAGTAAACCTTAGTGATGTGCTGAAAAGCAAAGAAGTGGAGTTGAGTGAAGTAAAAGAGGAATTATCAGAAACACCTGATGCTGAGCCTTTGAAACATGCTCCAGAAAATAAATCAAATGATGACTTTTATCATATTGCATCTCAAAGAAATGAGACTAGACTTGATAGAATCATGAGAAAATTAAGTTAAATATAAATTTTAAAAATCAAAAAAAATGAGTAAACCTACTATAACTACCTCATATTCAGGTGAATCAGCAAAAAAATATATTGCTGCATCTCTGTTAGAAGGTACAACTTTGGCAAATGGTGGAATGACTATTATGCCTAATGTGAAACACAAAAGTGTTATCCAAAAAGTGGATGTCTCAGGCTTAATTGCTAATGCAACTTGTGATTTTTCAGATGCAGGTACAGTAGCAATTAGTGAGAGAGTTATCACACTAGAAGAATTTCAAGTAAATGTTAAGTTCTGTACTAAGCAATTTGTAGATTCATGGGAATCAGCAGAGCTAGGTGCATCTACTTTCAAGAATATGCCATCATCATTTGGTGATTTCATCATTGGAAACTTTGCTGATCAGATTGCTGCATCAGTAGAAAATTCAATATGGCAAGGTGGAAATTCAACAGCAGGACAGATTGATGGATTTGAAACATTATGGGCAGCTGATTCTGACATTGTTGATGTAACAGCAGGAACAGTAACAAGTTCAAATGTAATTGCTGAGCTTGGTAAGATCCTAGATGCTGCACCAAATACAGTATATGGTAAAGAAGATTTAACTCTATATGTCTCTAGAAACATGATGAAAGCATATGTTAGAGCTTTAGCTGCACAAGGTGGTGGTTATGAAAACAGAGTGAACATGTGGTATGATATGAATACACCATTATCATTTGATGGTATTCCTCTATTCTTAGCAAATGGTCTATCTGATAATACTGCTGCACTAGCACAAAAATCTAACCTATACTTTGGTACTAACTTAGTATCAGACATGAATGAGGTAAGAGTAATTGACACATCAGAAACATTAGGAGATCAAAATGCAAGATTTGTTTCAAGATTTGCATATGGTATTCAGTATGGATATGGTGCTGAAATAGTTTTCTATTCATAATAGAGTAATAAGTATAATCAATAGTATATGGGAGGTGTATGCCTCCCCATACTTTAAAATTTAAAATAATATGAGTTGTGCATTAACAAAAGGTAGAATAGTACCTTGTAAAAATAAATCAGGATCAATTAAAACTGTATATTTTGCAGACTTTGGTACACTTGGAGCTGTAACAGAATCAGGAGGTTTAATTTCTGCATTAGGTGGTACACCTACATGGTATCAATATGATGTAAGAGGTACAACTAACCTTGATACTGTTGTTACATCATCAAGAGAAAATGGTACTACTTTCTACACTCAAACATTAACACTACAACTACAATATTATGATAGAGCAACAAGTGAAGAAATTAAGTTACTAGCTGTAGGCAGACCACACATTGTAGTGGTTGATGCTGATGACAACTTTTACTTAGTTGGTAAAGTAAATGGAGCAGAACTAACTACAGGTAATTTTTCTGTAGGTGCTAATATGGGTGATTTTAATGGATTTAATCTTACTTTTGAAGCATTAGAAGTAGCTCCACCTGACTTTGTTACAAGTACAGTAGTAACTGGTGGTACTTTAGGTACACAAATTAATACTTTTCCTACTGCATAATTGAGCAGACATCATAATAGTTAAGTGTTTTTCTAATGAAAGGGGATCTATAAGGTCTCCTTTTTTTTTACAAAAAACTTTACACTTTATAAAAAACAATAAAAAGAGTATTATATAAGTATGATATATTTAAGTGATAGTTCATCAGCACAAACTTTTACATTTATACCTAGAAGTTTTGTAATAAATGCAAGGTTAGAAGTAAAAGATGAAGAAACTGGTAATGTACAAAGTTCATTAGTGCCTATAACAAGGTTAAGTGGATATGCAGCTATAAATGTAGCACTAACATTACAGGAAAATAAGTTTTATGAAATACAAATAATATCAGTAGGTTCTAACTGGGATGATGTAACACAGGTTTGGAATTTATTAAGTGTAAATTGGGAAGATGGAATTACAAGATCAGGAAGTGCATGGAATTTTGCAACAACATCATGGAATGAAACACTAGGTAATTGGAATGCAGTTAGAGAACCTAAAGATTTAATAATATATAAGGATAGGTTATTCTGTACTAATCAAACAATATCACAAGGTGCAAATGAATATTATGATGTAGACAAAGGTGTATACAAACACACTACAGCAGGAACAAATAAATATAAAGTATATAATGCATAATTATGAGTAGACAACACAGGAGACCAAAGTTTGAAGGAGATATTAGAGTAGTTGAATTAGCAGCTTATACAGCTCCTAAAATTATTGAAGATCCAAAGAAAGATTTTGTAATGTATGGTGAGGATAATAATTATTATCAATATCTAATTGACCTATATAATGGATCACCTACAAACCATGCTTGTATTAATGGTATAAGTGAAATGATTTATGGTAAGGGATTAGATGCAACTGATTCAGATAAAAAACCTGATCAATATGCACAAATGATAGGCTTACTAAAAAAAGATGTAGTCAGAAAAGTAATATATGACTACTACTTAATGGGAGGTGCAGCATTACAAGTTATATATGGTAAAGGAAGAAAGAAGATTGTACAGGTAGAACACATGCCTGTAGAAACAATTAGAGCTGAAAAAGCAGGTGAATCAGGAGAAATTGAAGCATACTATTATTTTCATGATTGGAGTGAGTATAAAAACTCATCTGAGCTTACTAGAATACCTGCATTTGGTACATCTAAAGAGCCTAGAGAAATATTATTTATAAAACCTTACAAAGCAGGATATTATTACTATAGTCCTCCTGCATATACAGGTGGATTACAGTATGCAGAACTAGAAGGAGAGATCTCTAACTTTCACATGAATAATATTTTAAATGGTATGTCTCCATCTATGATTATAAACATGAACAATGGAATACCTAATGAAGAAGAAAGAGCATTAATTGAAAAGAAAATATCACAAAAGTTTAGTGGATCTAGTAATGCAGGTAAGTTTATACTATCATTTAATGACAATACAGATAGTCAAGCTACTATAGAGCCAATACAGTTATCTGATGCACATCAACAGTATCAATTTTTATCTACAGAATCACAAGAAAAGATATTAGTATCACATAGAATTGTATCACCAATGTTATTAGGTGTAAAAAACAATACAGGATTAGGTAATAATGCAGATGAATTAGAGAAAGCATCTATACTTATGGACAACATGGTTATTAGACCTTTCCAAAATTTAATGATTGATGCATTTGATAAGATTTTAGCTTATAATAATATTACATTAAAGCTATACTTTAAGACATTACAACCTTTAGAGTTTACTGATCTAACAAATGTTGCAGATAAAGAAACTAGAGAAGAAGAAACAGGTCAAAAATTAAGTGCAAAAAAGTCTAAAACAATCTATAGAACAGACAATCATCCTAGCAATCAAGTAGCAGATGATCTAATAGCTCTTGGAGAAGATGAAGATTTAGATCAATGGGATTTAATTAGTGCAGAAGAAGTAAATTATGACTTAGATGATAAGCAAAATGAGATGTTAAAACTAGCATCTACAGGTTCTGCTAAACCTGATTCTAAATCTGATCAAGATAAAGGTCTGTTTAAAGTAAGATATAAGTATGCACCTGATGTTGTAAGTCCTAATACTAGAGAGTTTTGTAGAAAGATGTTAGCAGCAGGTAAGATATATAGAAAAGAAGATATACTAGCTATGGATAAAAAAGCAGTAAATGCAGGATGGGGACCTAATGGAGCTGATACTTATAGTGTTTGGTTCTACAAAGGAGGTGGATCATGTCAGCATTTTTGGATGAGACAGGTATATTTTAGAAAAAGAAATGCACAAGGTGAGTTTTTACCTAGTGATGGTATTAATAATGATGAAACTGTAAGTGTAAATGAAGCAAGAAAGGAAGGATTTACACCTGAAAAGAATGATAACAAGGTAGCAAAAAGACCAAGAGATATGAAAAATAGAGGTTTTTTAAAACCTAAAAAATTTACAACACCTAGATAGTTATGGCAAAAGTATTATTTATAAATAGAACTGATTTAGTTAAGAACACTATAATAGATGGTAATGTTCAAGCTGATAAATTGATGCATTTTATAGAAATTGCACAAACTATACACATACAAAATTATCTAGGAACAGATTTATATAACAAAATTAAAACATTAATAGATACAGATGCTATATCAGGTACAGTATATGAAACTCTATTAGTAAATCATGTTCAACCAATGTTAATTCATTATGCTATGGTAGATTTTTTACCTTTTGCAGCATACCAAATTAAGAATGGTGGAATATTTAAACATGTTTCTGAAAATGCAGAGACAGTAGAAAAGGCAGAAGTAGATTATTTAGTTGAAAAAGAAAGAAGTTTAGCTGAATATTATACAAGAAGGTTTATACAATTTATGGATTTTAATCAAAGCAGTTATCCTGAATATACATCTAACACAAATGATGATATTTATCCTGATAGAGATGAGCCTACATTTCAAGGATGGGTGCTATAAAACATGAGTATGAAAATATATAAACCTAAGGAAAAAAACATTATAAAGTTAATGAGATATATTAATAACAAATTAAAAATAAATAAAAATGGCAAGTAGTTTAACAGGAATATCTATTGCATCAAGTTATGATTCACTACTAAAGGTTGGAGATAATGATGGATTATCAGCAAGTTTACAGGTGATTTCTGATGGTTTAGGAACAGAAACAGGAATTAGCCTTAACAATGCAGGAGATTTAAGTGCTACAGGTAGCGTTACTGCAAATAGTTTTGTAGGAGACCTTAGTGGTAATATCTCAGGTAACTCAACAATATCAGGTACACTTACTTTTGGTTCTTTATCAGATGGTGTAATAACTATAACAGACATAAAAGATGAGGATAACATGTCCTCTGATAGTAATCAGGCTTTA
>TARA_R100000231_G_scaffold53618_1_pt1 | contig 13633 bp, 9 predicted proteins | sample TARA_R100000231 | Tara Oceans TARA_R100000231 (sample SAMEA2620565) | marine metagenome | biome: marine biome (ENVO:00000447); feature: surface water layer (ENVO:00002042); material: "saline water (ENVO:00002010), including plankton (ENVO:xxxxxxxx)" | depth 5 m | reverse complement strand
CAGTTGCGTCAAAGAATTGTCCAATCTGTTTAGACAAACCAGCTACTGATTTACCAGCAGCTAATCCTGTTTTGATACCAGCAAGAATTGTAATTGGGTCCATAACTACATCGCATCTTTTCTAGAAAACTCCACAGTTTTTTCTAGTATAGCTATCCTAGATTGTAGCTTAATAATCTGCATCATATGATCTGCCATGCCACCAAGATCTTCCCAAATCATTTCTGTTTCTTCCCAAAGATCATTAAGATCTTTTTCAATATCATCTAATTTTTCACTGTTAGCTAATATATCCCTCTGCATATTAACTTTATCTTGCACTTCTGATTGTGCAGAAAGCTGAGAAACAGTAGATTCTAAATTAGATATTGTTGATGCTTGTTGTGCAGTCCACCAAATAAATCCACCAATTTGAAGTATAACTACTCCAATTATTCCAATGCTTACTTTTGGTAGACCATCCACATAAACACCTATTCAGCCGCTTCTAATGCTGCTACCTTTGCGCTTAACTCTTGAACTGCTTTAATCAAAGGCATAACAAACATTTCATAAGAAACCCCCTGTTGATCACCATGACCTTGTGCAGTATGCCAGCCAGCAAAATCTGTAATGTTATGAGTTTCCATTGCCGTTTTTACTTCTTGAGCAATAAGCCCATACATTTTATCAGTATGTGTTGCTTCAGTTTTTTCTGCATCATAACTTAAAAAGTTTTCTGGATGTTCAGACGGGGCTTTCCACTTATAAGTAACAGTTCTTAAATCATTAATAAAAGCTAAGCCGCAATCAGTATTTGTTTGAATATCTTTCTTTATGCGTTCGTCTGATGTCCGTGTCCAAGTAGCGTTTGAAGAAGGATAATTATATATTCTGCCATCACTATTATTGCCAAGAGTAATATAACCACCGCCAATACTATCTATACTTGACCCTATCGTAATTTGCCTACCAGAATCGCTAGAGTGCGTTGTTGAATTAACACCTATCATAACATTGTCATCAGCATTAGCTGTTAAACCATCACCAGAATTACGACCAATACAAACATTATTATCAGAGCCGCTAGTTAAATCATTGCCAGCATCATAACCTACTAAAATATTTCCATTACCAGTTGTTAGCTCATTCCCAGCAAGGCCACCTAGTATAGTATTATAATATCCTGATGTGACCGCCAACCCAGCAGCATATCCAACAGCAACATTATAAACATTATTAGAGGTGCTTCCATCTGCTTCTGTTACTTTTAAGGCAGTTGCACCAATAGCCACAGAACGACTACCGTTTGTATCAGCACTTAGTGCCTGAACTCCAATAGCAACATTTGCATTACCTACAGTTAAAGCATCGCCAGCCTCGCCACCCATCATAGTATTTTCTGCGCCTGTGGTAACTGATAATCCTGCGTTATACCCAATAGCAGTATTTATAACATCTGCATCTGAAGAATTAGCTTGATTTTGTAAAGCCCCCACACCAATAGCAGTATTCATGTCACCTTGTACTTCTGATCCTAAAGCTTCATGCCCAATAGCTATATTATTATTACCAGTAGTTAGTGCATCTCCAGCTTGATGACCAATTAGTGTATTGACGGTGCCAGTGTTCATTGAAGTACCAGCTTGATAGCCAATAACAGTATTAAAGCCGTCTGCCCCAGCATTAAGTGTTTTAAGTGCTTGATATCCAATAGCAAGATTTTTTCCGTTTGCATCTTCAGTTGATAATGCTTCATAACCTATTGCTATATTGTTAGAGCCTGTCGTAAGAGCATCTCCAGCAAAAGCACCCATTAAGGTATTTGCTGTGCCTGTTGAAATTGTATTGCCTGTTGCATAACCAATAGCTGTATTATTACCATCTGCTCCAGCATTAAGACTTTTTAAAGCTTGATAACCAACAGCAACATTATTACCGTCACCATCTTCTGTTTTTAATGCTTCATAACCAATAGCAACATTTTTGCTTCCAGAGCTTAATGCAACCCCAGCATCTTTACCCACTATAACATTGCTATGTGCTGATGTTGCTGCACTAAAAGCATTTGCACCAACAGCAACATTATCATGGCCTGTCATAACAGCACCACCGCCAGCACCATAACCGACCAATGTTGTATCATCTGTTGTTGTTGCGGCATCTCCAGCTTTAGAGCCTAAGATAGTATTTCTGCTGCCTGATGTAATATCATGTCCAGCTTCATCACCAACAGCTACATTATCTGCGCCAGAATCATTAGCCTTTAAAGCTTGAAAACCAACCGCAGTATTATCTGTTGCTGTAGTAGATGTTGATAATGCACCACTACCAACAGCTACATTACTATTTGCTGTTGTATTTGCTTTTAGAGCATCTTTACCAATCGCTACTAAATCATCACCAGTTGTAGTTGCAGTTAAAGCATCATGACCAACTGCTGTGTTATTACCGCCTGGACTGCTTCCATCAAGAGAATCAAGTGGTGTATTTCCTAAAGCAACGTTATTTGTTCCAGTTGGAAAGTTTCCTACACCAATTTTAAAACCACCAGCCGTTGATCCATCGTGGATACGAACTTGATTAGCTGTTGTGTCAAAACTAAGTTCACCTATTGCACCAGTAAACGCATTGTTTTGCGCTGCTGTGCCTCGCCTTAGTTGTACTTGTATAGCCATTTATACACTCCCATAATCATTTGTTGAGGTGGTTGCATTAGCAACACTGCCATAATCATTAATAGCAGTTAATGCTCCTGAGTTAATATTAGAAGCTACCAAATTAATATTTGCTATACTTCCAGCAACGTTGCCTATATCTGTTGCATCATTAGCAACGGCAGTAATATCAGAACTTATACCACCCAAAGCTATTATATTAGTTGAGATTCCAGCAACCGTATTTACATTTGAAATTGCTCCAGCCACCACTCCAATGTCTGAAGCATCAGCAGCAACCGAAGTTACATTTGATGATATCCCAGCAACTGTAGTAACATTTGATGATATTCCAGCAACAGTTGTAACATTTGCTTTTATTGCCGCTAAGCCAGATATAGCATCAGTTGCTGTTGTTCCATCTTCAATATCTGCAAGTGATGCAATATCGGTAGATATATCTGCTAATGTTTGAACATCTGAAATTTGTGGACCAGCTTCAGCCGCTCCCGTTGTAAGATTAAAACCTAAAACTTTACCTTTTCGAGAAGCAAGTAATGGTACTTGTGTATCTACTTCTGAATCATAATCAATAAGTTTTAAAGATCTATCGCTTTGATCTTTTAAATCAGCAGCAATAGCAATTAGTCTATCTAACTCTGTATTCAATGAAGCTATGTTAAATGGCCCAGAAGAAGGAAAATCTGTTGTTCGATCTAAACCAATAGATCTTGTAATTATAACTGTAGATCCACCAGTTGCACCAGTAACAGATATTGTAACTGTTCCAGTAGACCCATCACCACCTGTTACTGAATAATGTGTAGTTAATGTTTTTAATGTTCCATCAACATAAACATTCAAATCTGAATTAGCAAAAAATTCAAATGGTACAGTAAAAGAAGTTTGAGTTGCACCTTGAGCAACCGTATAAGAAATTCTTGGATCGTTATCACTTAAGCTAATTGTCATAGTTCACCTCTTTTGTGTGAAATAGCAGTGAACAAATAAAGTGACAACGCACAAATTAGTATCTACCAAATCCAACAAAACCACCATCTTCATCTATTGCATCGTCTAAAGCTGAAGTCATGTTGTTTACTAAACCGTGAATAAACCAAAGCCGCATGTATGGTAATGCTCTAATAGTTTCTTTAGCACCTTCTCCAAAATCTCCTGTGGTCATTTCAACAAAACCATCATAATAATCTTTTAGTATTGATGGACCTGCGCCTCCTACCCCTGTTAAAGCATTACCAATGCCTTGCTCTTCTGGAAACTTTTCTTTTACCAAACCTTCTAAATAGTTTCCACCAGTAAGTGCCATTGATGTAGCAATGCTTTGATAAAAGAAATCTGTGTAAATAGCAGCCGCACCAGAATAATCAAAAGCTCTTATAAATTGATCTGTGTAAGATAAACTATCCCAAGCTCTTTCGCTGCCTTTTGATGTTTGTGATTTTAGTTCTAAGCTTAGATACGCTAAACCAACCATCCACATAGTACCAAAGATTGGTGACTTCATTTGACCAGTTGTATAAGCTGCAATAGTTTTATTTATATTTGCTAATGTATAGCTATAAAACTGAAACGGCATACTTAGTATTGCATTCTCAACTCTTGCATAACCTTTATACTTTGGGTCTTCCTTCATACCAAACTGTCTTGCCACTCTTATAGGTATCAAAGCAACACCATCAGCAATACGAGGTCGATCAGCAGAAGTACCCATCATAATAGTATTTAAAATACCAGATGACAAAGATTCCCTAAATGTTGCTTGTAGCTCTAAATCAGTCCACTCATCTGTGTTTGCATAAATAAGACCTGAGTCTCCACGTTCCCATTTAGTTCCCTCTTGAAACGCTAATTTTTTTGAGTCTTCACTAGAAATATTGTTTCTTCGTAAATATTCTAGTTCCCATTTTTTTATTTTAGGTAAGCCAAACTCCTTAGCTAGTTTAGGGTTATGTTCTTTGATAGCCATAGAAATAAGACTATCCTGTCTTATTGTGCCATCTAATCTTTTTAAAGCTTTGGTAATTGGTGTAAGTAAATTTAAAACATAAAAAGCATCTTTGCCTCTTTCCCATACGCTATGGTATAATGGGTTAGCAAACATTTCATCGCTAAATCGCATGCTTGTACTTTGTAATGCACCTTCTAATGCTTCACCAGCTTTAGCAGCTTCATCGGCTGCAAGCTTAATTTTTAAATCATTCCTAGATAAAATAGTTCTAAGAGTACGACCAACACCATGTTCTGCCATTATTCGACCAAGCTCTGATATAGATGAAAATCCAACACGACCCATATAGTTAAGAGTTGCAAGATCTTTAATTACTCTTGCAGTTTTTGCTGACCATGAATGCGGTTCTCTTACTGGTGTATTCATAACTCTATCGTAAGATGTACGAATATCAGCCATTACTTTATTAGCTTTATCGTAGCTCATACCAGATGCAATCAAATCATCAAAACGATCCTCAGCTACATCATCAAAAGTTCTGCTTCCAAATTTAGCAGCAAAAGAATAACGAGGCGCAACCTTCATAGTGTACGCCATAAATGTTGTCATAGGATTTGTTTCGATAAAATCTTTTACAAGATAGTTAGGTATATCTAACTGTCTATGCATAAAGTGTTTTGATTTGCCGTAACCAAAAAAAGCATTTTCAAAACTTGTTTCATCACTCATTCCAAGAATGGTATCTATTGTTTTGTTAACTCTTTCTTTTATATCTTCAGGTCTAGTGCTTGCTCTAATCCTTTCTACTGGATTGTCAGGCGACCATTTAATAACCTCTGGATTTTCTTTAAACCAATCATAAAGAATCCTATAAAAATCTTGTCTATTCTTTTTAATGTAATCTTTCTTCCAATACCTTGGATGAAAAATAGTTTCGTTAGGTGGTTTAATACCTGCTGTTTGTTGGGATAATTCAACATCATCTATGGTAGCTAGTATGCCTTCATAGTGCGCTTTGTACATAGAAAGCCGTTCTTGGACTCTTTTTAAATATTTAGAATCACTTTTAGATAAACCTAGCTTTCGACCAGATTTAGCTTTGTCTTCTAAGCGTTTTATTATATTTTCGTTTCTTTTAATAACTCCTGCCCAAAAAGTTTTTTGTTTTTTAAAATGATCAAGTGTCCCAATAAGTCCTGTGTCTCTTAATCTGTTTTCCCATTTTTTAGCAAAAATATTTAAAGAATTAATTAGCTCTTCTTCTATAGCATTATCGCCCTTTAGCCCATCAATTCGTTTTTCATTAATTCTTGTTATAAACTCATCAAACTTTCTTTGTTTACCCAAAGGATAATCTAAAAATTTAATTACACCTTCAGATTGAGCGCGACCAAAAGCACTTAACATTTTGCTATACAAAACAGCAAACTCTGCTTTGTACTTTGCTTGATCCATATGAACAGATCTTCCAAGTGTTTGACCATTTACATGAGCATTATGTAACTGTCCTAAGTCTCCATCTATATCATACTGAAACTGTTTAACTTCTGTTGGAACTTCATCATTAAGCATTGTTCTTTTAAATGGGCTTGTTGCAAATTTAAAAAACCAACTGTCAGTGTACCAATTTTTTACCAATGAAGGATCTGCTGGAGAGTCGCTCATTTTATTAATAAGCTCATCTGTTTCTTTTGTTGTTGTTTTAACAACCTGTGGGGCAGAACGATTTTTAATTAATCCTGCTAAACTACCAAGAGTAAATCCTGCAATACCAGATGTACCAATATTCAAAGCAGACATTGTAGGATCTCTTCGAACAGGATCTGATGCAGACTTAATAACCTCTTCAGCAGTAGATAAAGCAACATTAAACTTTGCTACATTCATACCTGTTTGCAAAGCTGTTTTACCTACACCAAGCGGCAATGATATTAAATTAATAGGATCAAAAAATGATGCAATAATTATATTGCCTATAGAAGAATTAGCTAAAACATCTTGTCTTGCTTTAGATCTATCTAATCTATCAACTAAATAATTAAAGTGATCTTCGCTTCGAGCAAACATAAGGTTAAAAGCATACTTAGAATATGATGCATCTAAGTTTCCAACAGCATCTACAACATCAAAATCAGGATCATAATCTAACATGTCATCACCCATCATTGTAAAGTTTTCAACAAAAGGCGACCACTCACCAATTAAAGCACCTGTGGTTTCCCACAAAGTAGCTTTGTTATCTCTGGCTAAAGGTTCTTTGTCTGTTGCTAAGAATGGCGTAACTGAATAAGCATCAATCATAAATCACCTAATAAACAGGAACAGGTTTAGATCTGTCACCACCCAAAAGCCATGTTGCGTCGTCAAACAATCTTTGTAAACCTTCTAAACCTATAGCATCGGTTACAGAACCTGCTGAACCTAAGTAATCTTTGAACTCATCTTTTATTTGAAAAGCAGCCGTCAACTCTTTGTCTGTACCCTCATTAATAATAATAGGCTGCAACTCATAATCACCTATCTCACTCACATAAACCAGCTTCATTGGCATAAATGTTTGATCTTCTGGTCTTACTAACTCTGGGAACATTGGAACTAAAACCGTAGGAATAAAACCTTTTTCAGAACTTGAAGGGTCAAATATTTTACCAATACCCTTTTCATTTACATGATCATACAAAGTGTAACCAAATTTATTAAGCTGTCTTTCAACACTTGTTACAAAAAATTCTTTTTCTGGTGGACGAAGATACGCGCTCAAAGCATGGCGTGTTTTATTTTTTGCGCCAACAGGTCTTGATGAATCCAATACATATTGAGCTTCTTTATATTTTGTTTCAAACTTTTGTTTAATCTCTGCTTTAATTTGATCATCAGATAAATTTGAAGCAAGCAATATATCTGTATACATACCAAGCTCAACTGAAGCCATAGCATCATAATCATTGCCAAGAAGACCTCTTAAAAATTCTTTTTGAGTTTTTACTTGTCTTCCTTGATTTCTTGTTCCGTAAAGTATTTCTTTTCTAGCTTGGATATTTGAAGCACTAGGCTCGTCAAAAAGTTTATTTACTTCTGTCATAGCTTGAGCAGCATTTGATGTTCTTCCCATACGTCTACTTGCTAAAGCGTATCTTAATTTTAATTCTGTTTCATCGTCTAAGAATCCATCTGTAACATTATGTATTGTTCCATCAGGATATGTGTATTGATACAATCTTCCAAAGAACATAAGCAAATTATCAGGATTTTTAGCTGTATCCATTCTTGCAAAACTTTTTAACTGGTTAACAATGTCTTCTGGCATATACTTTGCAGCAATTTGCATGTTTTGTTGTGTCCAAGTTTTATCGTCACTAATATCAAATCCTGTTTTGTTTAATATTAATTGAGATATTTCACTACCTTTGCTATTAGATAAACTTTGATTTTCAAAAGCTTTGACGTTGTTATATTTTTCAAGGTCTTTTTCTTTTTTTAATTCTATTTGACTTCTATCAACTGCCATCTTTTCTACCAAAGATGTTAGTTCTTTCCGACTAGAAACTGGTAAGCCTTCTAAAATTGTATCAACTTTTTCTCGAGTTGATTGTTTTAAAAATCCTGCATCACCTGTTAACATGTAATACTGAACTTCTTTTATAAACGCAGCATCATGTGATGGAGAAGAATATAAAAAAGATAACAAATCTTTTCGAGCGTTTTCTTTATCTACTGCTGTTGTAAGTTTAAATCTTTGAGTTAGTATTCCTTCAAAGCCTTTAGTTTGTTTATCAAACTTATCAAAAAACTTATCAACATCTTTATTATCAAGCTGACCTCTTCTGACACCAACAAGAATATCTTGAAACTCATTTACTAAATCAAAAGTTATTTCTTCTTGTTTTAGTGATGCAACTGTAGCACTTGCTGCTTGATTAATAGTTGCAGAAAACTCTCCTGTTAGATTTTCATCAAAACCATATTTACTTAAAGCAAGAATAACTTCTTGTTGTTGTGGAGTTGAGGCAGCAAAAGCTTCACTGTTTACATCCATTGTAGAAAGAGCAGCTATAAAATTATCTGGCTTTCCTCCTGAAGCTGATGCTCTTTTAATAAATGGCATAGCTGTTTGAATCATAGCATTGTTTTTTATTGCTTCTCCTTCAGCAGCCGTAAACTCTGGATTAAATCTTACTTCATTATCTATTTGTTTAACTAAAGTTTCATATTCACTAAATGAAGCAGACACACTTTTATCAATATTACCATTGTCTAAAAAAGCTTCTTGAGCATTTTTAATAGATCCAATAACTAAATCATCTACTGCTTCAGTTGCACCAGTTTTAAATTCATCTTCGCTTAATTGAAAATCTCTAGTTTGTTCAATTCTTTTACGCTCAGCTTCTTGCCTTTCAATTATTTCAACACTTGTTATGTCTTGGAAAACAGTGGCTATTTTTCTTTGAACTTCAACTTGATTATTAGCATTAATTAAATCTCTTAATAAAATAGTTTTAGTTTTATCACCTGCTTTGTATTCAATTGTTTTATTTAAAAGATTTTGTACTTTTTTATTGTTTGAAATTTGACCAGTAGATATTGACTGTTCAAGCAAAGCTCTTTCTAAAGCAGTAAAATTTGAGGCTTCCGTTGTTATATATGATGCAGCCGCAATACCTGCTGCTTCATTAAAATATGATTGACTTGCTCCTTTTCTAAATAGTTGAGCATCTTCTCCTTCTTTAGTTGCTGTTGCTCTTTCATAAGCAAAAGCTACAGCATCAGATAAACCTTTGTCACCTTGAGCTGATAACATCGCAATTGAAATTTTTGCTTCACTATTTTGTGAAGAAATAAAATCAGCATTATCTTGCCGAGATCTTTCCCTTTGTTTTTCAAGAAGACCTATATAGGTTGCTTCTTGAACAGCACTTCCAACTGTTTCTATATATTGTTTGAATCGACCATCAGAACCTTTTGATAAACCACTAAGATAAGATTCCATTTCATTTTGAAAGCCAAGAGGGTTTCTAGCATGTTTTACTCTAAGATTCTGAGCCTCAATTCGAATATCATTATCCATTGTTTCAATGAATCTTCTTTCAACTACTTCTTGAAACTTTAATCTTGCAATTCTTCCATAGCCTTCTGGAACTTGCAAAGCCACAGGATTACCATCTTCATCAAAAGATCTAAACTTAGAAGCGTCTAGTGCAGCGGCTGCATCTGCTCCTGCTTTTTCAGCATCTTCTGCATCTATCTTATATGCAGCTTGTCGTAATGTTTCACCTGCATTTTGTAATGAACGACCTATTGCACCAGCATCAGTATCAAAACTAACAACACCTATTCGCTGATTAGTAGCTGTACCTTTTCTCCTAATTACTTGTGCCATTTAAACCTCATGCTGTCGATGTACCTTGCATACTATGAATTCCTGACATAAAATCAGAAGCTGCACTAATTCTAATAGCACTTGCTTTATTTTTGCCTCTTTCAACTTCGAGTAAGCTTTGAAGAGTTGCTTTTGATTTTTCCATATTTGCTTGACTTGCCATTATACGAAGATCATCAAATGTTATATCTTTTTGAGAATCCATAAACGCAGTAACGCTTTGATCAAAATCTCTATTCTTAAGTAAAGCACCTTCATTGTATGCTATATCATCAAACATCTGAGCATATCGTTGAGTTTGTGCTTGAGCAGCAGCAGCCTCACCTCTAATACGATCAGTAATCATATTCTCAGCAGTGTCTTTACTTGCTTGTTCTTCAGCACGAGCTTGTTGCATCGCACCCATAAACTTCATGCCTATACCTATAACCTGAAATACTGACATTAAAATATTAACTCCGCTACTAATCCATTTACTTGTAAATCTAATGGTGAATCCTGTGATATAGTTACTTTTGGATCTCTATCATAACCTAACAATCTAAATTCTTTTTTACCAGTAAATGCTGTTAATTCTGTTGATAAGTCATCAGTAACATTTCTTATTATCATAGATGTATTATTAACTTTACATGACAAAGTATTATTCAAATCAAGATATACACTTCCAATACCTCTTGGTGTTCCTGTTACTGGCCCAGTTGTAACAGAAGCATCTATAGGATTTGTAGTTAATTCAACATCAAAACTATATCCAATTTGAGCTGATATTAAATTAGAATCAACAGCAGAAACATCTACATTTCCACTAGCAACAGTAAACTCACCTATATAATTATTACCACTTACAACTTTAACTGTAGCACCATTAGCAAACACAGATGATACATCAAAAACACCAGAAGAGCCAGAAAAGTTTTTTGCATTATCTAAGTTAAATGTTGAGTTAAACTCACAAAGAGTAATTCTTTTTGTGCCAGCCCCATCATCATATTCCACATTAGCAAAAACTCTATCATCAATTGTAACAGTAGAATGAAAAACTCCATCAGTTACAAACTCAACCCAACCAGCACGTTTTTCAATTCTATTAGAATTAAATACTGAAAGAGTTCCATCATTATTTAATATGAATACATAGCTTTCTGATCGAGACAATGCTCCATATAATGTATTCATTTCTATAGGTGTTTTAATTAAATGCGATGAAATAGTTGATATAGCTGTAGATATATAAGCAGCTTCAGTATCACTGAATAAATATTCTCTTACAATTTGACCACCTTTCTGAACAAACAAAGTTGCACCGTCAATAGGTTGGGGTCTTTCAAATCCAGAACCAAAAGGCGTTTGCAATTTTATTTGTGCATTTGTTGGTGTTAAAGGTTGATTTTGAAAAGCAGGTACAAAAAACTCAGCAGATGCAGAAAACACTTGAAGATCTCTATTAGAGACTAAATGACGTATTTGTTGCACTTCGCCAACAGCCGCAGTCAAATGTATAGCTTCATTATCTTTTGCATCAGCTACATCAAAATTATAATAACGAGCAATCTTACTTAGCCATATAGAATCTGGTTGTCCTAATGTTCCACCAAAAGCCAAACGATTTTCATGAAATGTAACAGCAGCAGGAAAACCTCGAAGAGCAGAATATGATTGCTCATCCCAGCTTGTCGTTGGTGCGTGTGTTGTTACTGTTGGTGTCCCACCCCCAAGTTCAGAAGCATTTGAAGTTCCACCAGCAGTAAAAGTAAACACATCACTACTTATAATACCTGTTACAGTTCTTGTTCCATTAATATTAGAATTAGTTATTCCACCAACAGCATTAGCATCTGCAAAATCAATTGAATCATTTACAGACATACCATGATTAGCAAGTGTTACCTCTACAGTTGCTGATCCATTGTTTGTTCTTAATGAGTCTGGGCTTAATCTTTTTTTCAAAGTATCTTGAACATTACCTGTTGCAACTGTGCTATTTGTTACACCAGTAATAACAATTTCATTTCCATTATATCTAATAGTTGTACCTATATGTTTTGATGGTGAATCAGTATTCCAATAAGCAGAACTTGTTGTAAGAGTTATTCCATTACCACTTGTTGCAGAAGGATCTAAAGTCATACCAGCAGTTTGAAATGGATAATATGGTTGAAAAACAACCTTATCATCTGATCTTGCATCAAAAACAAACGGCTCAACATGAAATGTTGTAAGCCCAGTTCTTACAATTGCTTGAGGCATAAATGTGTTATGAGCAATAAACATAACATCACCTGCTTGAGCATAAGTATATTCGTGTAAATAGTCGTGATCAAATAATAATGTAGCAGAATTAATATCTTGAGTTAAAGTTTGAATAGAAGATACAGCACCAGTAGAAGCATTAATCTGAAATATTCTTAAACTTTGATGCTGCAATGAAATAATATATTGCTCATCATCAGAAAATATAAATGGTAACAATCTACTTTGTTGTTTTTTACTTGTGTCTACAGTTATATCTGTAAATTTGTGAATAAACTCTAAGCCAGATCTTTTAATTACACCACCTTCAGATCTTAAAAAAAAATTTTTAACACGTTGTGCAGATTGATTATAGATTGGCGAATCTGTTCTTGATGTTAAAGATGGGCTTACCTCTCCAAACGAAAAGTTAGTTATTGGTACTCTTACTTTTTGCATTATGTTCGCCTATTAACAATAAATCTACTTGTTGTAAGCTTCCTTGTTGTTTGTTGTTGTGAATCTAAATTTCTAGCTTTCATCATAGTAGTTGCTGCTTGTTGAGACATAAGAGTAGCAAGAGATTGATCTCGTGCTAAAGATAAAGCAAAAACAGAAGCAAGCTCATATTCCACAGCTAATGTAAAATATGAAGGCCAATCTTCTTCATTAGCACGATAAGTAAAATCAAGAACTAAACTTGCAGAAGCGTCCTCATTGCAAAAAAGTTTATCACCGTATGTTTGATACTCTACTGGAAAATCATTTACAGTAACAACATGAGTCATTAACCATCCGCTAGGCAGTTGATATGCTGCATCGAAGCGACCTGTTGGTGCGTCAGTTAATCTATTTAACACAACTTGATTTGTTGCAAATCTCCAACGTGTATTAACCAATGAAGCTCTAGCAACATCTTCATACATATTAGAAGAAACTAATGCTTCATTATTACCATCATCAAAAGAAGAAATAGGATCTGCGCCTATTAGAATAAGAGCGCGGCTACATACATCTACTGGTGAACTTGCCGCCGTACTTGAAACCGCCATATAAAATCCTCAAAATTTATATCCCCCTATAACAGTGCGAGTCCTAAAATAGGGGGAAGATTGGGGCCGAAGCCCCAACCTATTAGTCACTATCAGTAGCTGTAACAGTTAAGCCATCAGTTACGTCAATTGCGGTTGCCGAAACATCCTTTGCGTAAACAAGACTAACTGCTGGTGTACCACCTGTTGATGTAACAGCAATAATAACGTCTAAAGAACGAATCATGCCAATCGCATCATTAAAGTAATTAGCAGTATTAACATCACCAATTGCATCTGTTGTAGTGTAGTGCCAAAGATTGACACCAGAACCACCAGCCAAACGAGTTAGTCCACTTGCACTATAAGCCATTTTCTAACCCTCCTA
>TARA_R100000231_G_scaffold48400_2_pt1 | contig 13717 bp, 11 predicted proteins | sample TARA_R100000231 | Tara Oceans TARA_R100000231 (sample SAMEA2620565) | marine metagenome | biome: marine biome (ENVO:00000447); feature: surface water layer (ENVO:00002042); material: "saline water (ENVO:00002010), including plankton (ENVO:xxxxxxxx)" | depth 5 m | reverse complement strand
GATGGAGATAATAGGTAGGATACTTATGTATCTTATATTAGGTGTCATAACTATGTGGCTAGGCTATGTATTTAGCATGGCTGTTATTAACACTGTATGCGAGTGCATACGTACAGGACCGGGAGATGTATGGATATGGTTGAACTCGGATTAATATGGATAGGATATCTACTGTTCCTATACTACGTGGATAAAAACTTGGGGGCTTAACGGCCCCCCTGCTTTCTTAGTAATACTTTACCAATTTTATGTAGTGACTCTAGGTCTTCAAAGTCATTGATGTTTGCTACATCAGGCTCTTTATTCTTTTGCAGTACAAACTGTGATATAGCCTGTGTGCGTATGTCGGGTGGTAATCTTCTAAACTTTATCAATGCTGATGTGTAAGCAGGTGCTTTAGCAGACAGCTTCTTTTGTTCTGTTATGTCACGCTTTATCTTACCTATCTGTTTAGTAATTAGAGGCTTGACATTCTGCAACACAAACTCTTCTTCTGTATACTTTTTCTTCACAGCATCTCTGGCAAACTTGTATTGTATACGCAATTGTTTTTCTCGTGTACGTGCTACAGATACAATTTCAGGTATGACCTCTCGTAATGTTTGATTCTCAAACCTACGAATGCTAGGCACACGAGAGTTACTTCCCAACATAAACTCAGACAGACCTAGCTTTTTGATGTATTCACCTTCTGCTGAGTCAGCCTCACTGAAGGACAGACCGCCAATTACACGAGCAAATGGATACACACGTTCTGCATCCTCTTTGAACAAGAACTCACGTGGTGGTAACTTAGCTTCTTCTTCAGGAGAGATTGTAAAACCACGTTGTTTAAATGGTCTGTTTATCTCGTGCTTAAATGTACTCCACGCATTAAGTGTTGGGTCATCGGCAACATCTTTATACTCTAACCCTCTTCCCCCTGTAGCACGTTGTGTCTCTATAACCTGTGCAAAAGGCACAGCCCAAGAAGATAAATAATTTCCTATTGCCCTACCAAAACCTTTAGCTGCTCTTTCAGATGCGGTAATATCACTACCCGCAACAATATCTAATATCTCACGACTAATGCCAGCACCTACACCTGTTCGTATATTTGTACCTAAGAAAGTTTCGTTAAACTCTTTACTATCAAAAAACTCATCAAATGTGCCCTCTTGTAAACGCTTGGTTGCTTCACCTATATATAAAAACTGTCTCATAGGATATTGTGTGGTTGTATCAATAACATTACCATCATCAGCAGTCATAAACTTATAATCTGCAGGAGCATCAGGCATCATTCTATACTGATAAGCAGCACCAAATATACCTATTGATAGTAAGTCATCACCTATCTGTTCCTGATTAGACGCATCGTCATCCAATGCAGCACCTATTGCTGCTGGCAATAGTGGTGCAGATGCACCCATGCCTACAAGGTTACGAGATATACGCTGTCTATCTTTCATAGACAACTTGCCTTTGCCTACACGTCCTAGCGTTACTATATTTGTTAACTTACGTGCTAAAGGAATAGATGCTCCACCCATATACTGACCCATTAGTTCCAAGCTATTAAACATAAAGCGAGGAAAAGGTAGTACAGTGGTCAGACCATTACGGACAATAAACTGTGACCAGTTTCTAAATATTAAAACGTCAGGTTGTTTTGCATAGGTAATATCTAAGGCTTTTTGTGTAGCTTCTTCTACTATGTTTATAAATGACCTTGCACCTTCTGGACGCACAGAACTTGCATCGTTCATAAAGTCACGAATCTTACCGTTGTTTAATGCCTCAATAAAATCTACCTTGTACTCACGCCTAACCAATCGTTCTAATTCACCGAAGAAAGCACCCCGTCTTATCAGATGTTCCTGCCAACGGTTTGGCCCATTAAGAAACATAACCCCATCTTCTGCTGTAGACAACACTGGGTCTAGTACATATTTACCAAACGCTGTTTTAGCTTCACCTCTACCTGTCAGCCTTTGAATTTCATTAATGTTGTTAAATAATAAGTCTGCCTGTTTTGCAATTTCAGGTTGCTGTAAGATAAAATCTACATACTCTCGTGTAGCTGTAGCGTACTCAGGTCCAAACATATATCTTAATGACCTAAAGCTATCTTTAAACCCGGCAGACAGAGGGTTAAGCTGCTTACCTGCGGCAAGTATACCTTCGTTAGATAGACTCCACAGGGCATTGTCCATTACGTTACCAATACCTTCTAGTGGCGCACGTATACCTGCAGATGTTAAGTTACGTGCAGCAGTAGCAAGCTGTGAAACCATGCCCCCTCTACGTATATTTTCTATACGCATTACAGTTTTACGGATAGCACCTTGAGCCTGTGCAGTAGCTGCTTCTTTTGCAGCATCTAATTCATTACCCGGTCTTGCACGTTTAATCTGCGATAGCTTGTTTAACACTTTACCTGCGGTAGAACCTGAACCTACAATAGCAAGAACATAATCCTCATATGACACACCATATTTGTTTAACATGTCAAGCAGTTCATCGCCAGCCAGTAAGTCTTTGTTAACTGTCAAGTCAAACAGATGGTCAATTATAGTATACTCTTTGCCTTTACGTGGACCATATTCCCATACTCTCGGTTTAAACGCATCAGGGTTGGCTTTCTTTAGGTCAGCAGCAGCAGCTACAATACCGTCAAACTTAGCTGGGTCTACAATGCCCACTACTAGAGAGTCTTTGCCTGTTGCAAGAGCAGCCAAATCATTTACAGTAACATCAGCACCACCTGTCATGCCCTTTCTTTCAGCCGACAGTATATCCTCTGTTTTCTTTTGGCCTACAGCACGTGCTTTGTCTGGGTCTATGCGTAGTCTACCTGCGTCATCTGTTAATGAGATAATCTCACCTGTCTCATCTTCAAAGGCACGTATCATATCTTCTGCAATATCACGATTACCTTCAGCTACACGTGCAGCCTCTGCTGCCCTCTCTGTCTCCTCAATGGCAGTCATATTACGTGCTTTATTGACGTTTAGCTTTCTATTCCATTTCTTGTCAGCTTTAATCTGTGCTTTGATATCACGTGCATCACGGTCAGCCATTTCTTTGGCAACTGCAGCATCAAGGTTTTCTCGTGCAGCTTTGACTTTCTTACCTGCAATTGCTTTGTCTTTTTTAGTGGTAGCTTTTTTCTGTACCTCAATAGCTTTATTTAACTGTTCAGTAGCTTTAATGCTTTCTTTTTGTGCCTTTGTAGCACCAGCTAAAGGTCTTGCAATTATACCCATAGCAGGTATTGTATCTACAAATGTAAGAAAGTTAAATGCCTCATCTCCTGCACTCTCAGCAAATTGTTCAGGAGTTTGTTTTGCACCTACTAAAGCTACATTCATAGCATCGTATACGTCTGGCATATTATCTTGCATGGTTTCTGCAATTGCTTGCATAGCATCTTTAAATCCACCAGCAGTAACATCTAAGCCTGTACCTACGGAGTTAAGAATATTAAATCCTGATGCACCTGTATAGTCAAAAAACTTACGTAAGTAAGGTGACTCCTCTGGGTCTATGCTTGGTATAAGAACTTGCTCAATAAAATCATCTTCAGCCATGCCCTTTTCTTCAGCAGCTTCTAAGATAGTTTTGCGAGATTCTTCTCTCTCAAACTTACTACGCTCAAGACGAGACATTTGCGTGAGCATATTGCTACGCTCCGCATCCATTCTTTTTCCAATATCATTAAAGATTATTTGACGAGTAGGTGGGGTAGGTATAAGGCCACCGTCCTTTTGAACTTTGTAACCCGGATTATCTGGGTCATCTATAATACCTAGTTCAACAGCACGTGGCACATCAGTAAGCTGACCATCCTCATCAAACAGGTCAGCATACTCACTTTGATAATAGAACTGCAACTCTTCTTGCGTCAGTTCAGGTTCTTCTTCTACTTCAGGTACAGCTTCAGGTATATCTGTTATAGCTTGTACTTCAACTTCTGCCCTATCTATAACAGGAGCAGAGTCAAGAATAGACATAAAATCTTTTTTATCCTCATCGTCCTGCATAGGAGATGTAGGCATAGCGGGTGAAGGTGGAGAAGAAACAGGCACACCTTCTAGTATGTCCATAAAATCTTTTTGCATTAGAAATCAAACGTACCGGGAAGAGGTTTATTTCCTGTCCATACGACCATTTTAATATTACCATTAGCATCTTCATACTGAATAACTGTTCCGGGCTTATATATACCCTGTTTCATCTTATCATTTACTGTACGTGCATCAGGTTCTATAGCAAACTTTTCTAGTGATTGTGCAACTTGTGCATTACTTGCACCGGGCATTTCACGTTGCCTTTCCATAAAATCAAATTTCATATTAGCTATATACCCGTTTACCTGCCCCTGTACTCTTCCTTTTTCTGCTATTAAGAGCCTATCTAACAGTGGGTCAATAAATGCATCTGCACCTTCACCTGTTGTATAGGTTGCTCTAATATCTTCCTGTGCATTAAACAATGCTTCAAAGGTTTGTGCTTCAGTTCCCTCTAATGCATTACGAATATTATTCTCAAGGTCTACCTCATAGTATGGTTCAGTAGCCCTGTCGTATACCTTCTTTATCAGGTTCTGTGGCTTTAACGGGTCTTTAAATACAGACTCTACTGTATCTCTACCATCTTTTTTTGCTTGCATTCGTTTAATTTTTGTTTCCAGATTAATCAGATTAGCCAATTCTGTTTCCAGCTTAGTTCTGTCTTCTGGTGTTTCCGCAGCTTCTATTTGCTGTTGAAGTCTAGTATACCCTTCATCAAAGCTAGTAAATCTATCTTCCATTTGCTTGGCAAATGTCATTGCCTTATGACCCGCTTCATAATTTATTGTCCCTTTAGGAATAGTAACATCATCAGTTACTCTTGTAGTAAGGTCATCTGAAATAAGACTTTTATATTCAGGAAAGTCATCTTGCCCACGTAAATTAGAACCAAACAAAGCCTTCATCATACCTGTGCTACCCCTCATATACTCTGGTAAAGTAGGTTTAGCTTCAGGTTCAATCATATAACCATATCTATTTAAAAGGAACTCTCTATCTACAGTAAGACTTTCTGGGTTTTGAGATTCAGCCACGGTAAAGTATTTGTTAAGGTCAATGCCTCTTTCAGATTGCTCTCTAAAATCTTTTAAAGCACTTGTGAGTGCGCTGTATGTGCCACCTTTATTTTCAATGGCAGATAATGCTCTTCTGTCATCGCCTAACAACTCTTTAAGTTCGGCATACTCTTCTAACAACTTATCATCAATTTCTTTTTTCTTCTTTTTCTTTGCTAACTCTGCTTTTTGAGTTTGCTCATAGCGAGATGCTAGATAAGTATCAGCTTTAGACATCCTATCCATATTGCGCTGGATATCCATCTGCAGCATTCTGTCAACACTACTAGCTAAACCTGTAACAAAACCCGTTCCAAAACCCATTACTGTCTCCGTGACATTAAACCTGTGATAGCCTCTTCAGCTACCTCTTTTACATTTTCTTCTGCTTCTGGTTTATTTTCTGCTGTACTAAGTTCTAACTTCTGAATTATCTTAGCCATTTTTGCATCAGATATCTTATCTTCTTTGTTGCTCTTAGCTTGAATATCATACTCAACGCCAGCACTTTCTGCTAGAAATACCATCATCTCAATTAATACAGGTGATACTAATGTACCTACATCTACTGTGTGTAATCCATCCATTACACTAGCAAGCTGCATTGTGTTTGCTATATCTGCTAATGGAACACCCATTTCAATAATGTCAATAAGCTGGTCAATAAAATCATCACTTGACATAGCTTCCATATAATATTGAATAGCCTCATCTACAGAAGGAAACTGAGGTGGTGTTTGCCAAGGTCTACCGCCCAACTCATGTGTTAGCGACATGCCGGGAATAGGTGCATCAAAGGAGGGTTCCATATTAAGCATTTTTATCAGCCTTATATTTACGTATAGCCATCATATGTTCCATTACACGAGTGATAGGCTGGTTAATATCTTCATCCATACCTAATTTAACTTTATCTTCTCTTGGACTAAGCAATCCACCAGATTTAGTCTCACTCTTTTGTGACCTAGACTTGTTAGCAATCTGTGCATTAAGCCTATTATATGTTGGTATAGCAGGATTATACTGTCTGGACATTGTGTTTCTTTCTTTTACCTTCTATAATAAAATCCATAAACTGTTTGGTAATCCACTTGAGAGGCGGTACATATCTTATTACGCAAGCGTATTGTTTACCATAACGCATGTACAGCTTTTCAAACCATTTAGGTGCATCAAACTTTAACCACGTTCTAAACACAAACCATTGTGCATTGTCTTTTCCATACACTTCACGTGCTACCCAACAGAAACCACTCATAATAAATGCACTACCTAATGTACCAATCAAACTACCTATGGCATTACCTGCTGCAGTTTTTCCTTGCTCACCTGCAATTGTGCTACGTGTCTTTGCATCTAATTCTGCAATTGCCAAAGCATTAATTCTATCTAAGCTGGCTTCAGCAGATGTCCATGCCCATTCCATAGTATCAGCATAATAATTCCACAGATTATCGTAAGCAGTTTTACTGATATCTAATACAGCCGCAGCGTTTAATTCATTAGCACGATTAACTGCAGCAGTATCAGCAGTGGCAATTTCTCTGCGCCACTGTGCATTGCTCTGTGCAATTACAAGTTGGTTCTGTGCATTAAACTGGTCACGTTGATTATTTAATTCTGCATTAAAACGCTCTACAGTATTAACCTGACCCGCATTAAACTGTGCCTGTGCATTAGCCTGTGCAGCATTAAACTGTGAAGTTTGAGATGCGAGGCCAGCAAAGAACTGGTCAACTTGATTTTGTGAAGATGCATTAAATTGACGTGCGGCATTTTCTGCAGATTGGTCATTGAACAGTGCTTGTATTCTCTGCTGCGCCTTAAACAAATCTGTCTGCTGTCTATTAGACAAGTTTGCTAAGTCTCTCTGCATAAAGTTCTGTGCATTTTGAACAGCAGCTTGCTGTCTATTATTTAAATTAGCTACATCTAACTGCGACAAAGCAGCAGCTTCTGCCATTACAAGAGCCTGTTGGTTAGACAGGTTTTGCAAATTCATTGTATTAGCAATGCGTGAGTTTTCCAAAGCTATCTGTTGTTCAGCAGTAAAGTTCTGATTAGCTACATCACTAACTTTAGCTGCGTTCATAACCTTTGCTTGAAACGCTTGGTCAAATTCCTGACCTAAAAACTTAGCACGTTGCTCTGCAGCAAGCATTGCTGACTGTTGACGATTAGATAGATTTTGTGCTTCAAATCTAGCAACTGTAGTTGCATCAGCCTGTGCAATAGGCAGTGCGCTTTCCATAGCTGCCTGTACAATAGCCTGACCTGCAAGAGAAGATGAACCCAAGCCACGTGCAGCCATAGCTGACATAGCATTACGCATAGCACCTGCAGCCCAAGGAGGTGTAGCACCATCATCAAAGTCTTGCATTAGGTCTTCTAGCTGACCTTGCACCATAGCTTTCTTGCTAGGGTCTGCTTGTGCAGCAGCAGCTTCTGTCTGTGCAGTAACCTTCGCAGCTTTAGCAGCATCTACACCTGTGCCACTAATTAGTTCACCATCTTGTATTTCACGCTGCACTGGATTATCCATTAGGATACCAGAACCCTGTGCTGCTTCTAAGTTACCTACAGAAGATACTGTTTGTTGAGATGCAACTACCTGAGAGCGAGGGTCATCAGGAGTTGTTTGTGCAGCTTGCACACTATCTACTGCTGCATTTACATCATCAGCAGATTTTTGTGCAGATATTGTTTGAGGGTCAAACTGTTCAGGTGATACAGCTTCTTGTCTACCTGCTAATGCTGTACCTACACCAACAGTGCCTGTAAGTTTACCTGTGTCTGCACTAAGCTGTTGCTCTTCTGTAAGAGGTGTAGCAGCAGCTTCAGTTTTACCCCCTGTAGGAAGAGCAGGGTTAGTAGCTTGACCTACGGTAAAATCAGCTATGGTTGTACCCTCGTCTTTAGGTCTTCCGTTAACGGGTGTAGTTCCACCTGTCTGCATCCTAACTACACCACCACGTGCCATCTGCATAGCTTGTTGTTGATACTGCTGCATCTGCTGCTGTCGCATAGGGTCTTGAGCAACAAACTGGTTAAACCCGTCCATGCTCCCTTGATAGCCCATAGAACGTGCTATCTTTTCCATGCCACTTGGCTTGAATGCTTTAAACTGCATCATAGTTTATTTCCTTTTATAACTCATCAGGCCAATCATTTATTGGTGCGTTACCTGTAGGTTTACCATCACTATCAACAGGCGTATCAAACAAAGCCATAAATGCTGCATGGTCAGCCGCATTTGTTATGGCTGTTTCTATCTGTCCAGATTTGGTGCGAACTGCCGCCCTAAATGTTGTAACGTCTGACGGTATTGTTGTGGTGCTGTCCTCTGTTTTTCTTGTGACATACCAATCTGTTGCAGATAATTTATCATTTGCAGTCTGCTTTGTTTGCTCAATATAAATTGTTTTCAATCCCTTTGTGACTAATTGTTTACCTGTCATGGGGTCAATAATTGCTTTGTCATCATCATCAACTGCCTTAACATCAGTAAGTGACTTTGGTATAAGAGTTCCGTCAGCTTGTCTACCCCAATAAAAACGATTATCATAATATGCTTCAGATGCAGGTGGGTCTTCCCATGTTAGCCCTGCTGCTTTTTTGTCAGTATCAGACCAAATGTTCCAGTTATAAGGATGCTTTGTGCCAGCATCATCTGTCCAACCACGTCCTTCTTTAATTATTTTATTGCCATATTTCCACGGCATGGTTATCTCCTATCGAGCATTAGCATATTTAAAGGGTTGTTCTGCAAAAGCAAGGTAAGCGTAAGCACCGCCTGATGCGTTCCAAGGAACTGCGTTATTTCTAATTTTAAATCCATTACTTAAAAAATCAACATTATAAACAGCATTTGGTCCAAACTCGTTATAAGTTTCATTTGGAGTTATTGTTAAATCAACAGGATTATCTGTATTAGATTTGTTATTTTGTAACACCCAATCGTTAAGTGCGTTCGTTCTTTTTAACAAAAGATATGCAACACGAAATCCTGTGTAAACAAATGTGCCGTCAGGTTGTCCATTGCCTATGTATGAACCGATTTTACTGTAGCCATCAACACTGTGAAAACAGTATGCTATCATTGTTCCTGAACTGCTTGGGCTTCCTGCTGAACTAACAGAGAACACTGAATTGGTTGGTGCAGTTGCATTCCACGGGTCTGATGAAGAAGTAACTGCTGCCGCATTGCCATTTAATGTTATATAAGCTGACGCTCCTAAAGCAGAGTGATAAATATACCAGTCTGTAGAATTAGCATCTCTTTGCTTTGCAAGAATCCATTCTGGGGCTTGCGATAAACCATGCCCCACTGTAGCTGCAGAACCTGTGCCTGTGTAGCTAATTATACTAAATCCTGACTTAGTATTTTCAGAAACGTTTGATTGTATTGACCCACTAAAATTACTAGAACCAAAGGTGCTATTAGTGTTTATCTGACCACCCATACCACTGTGATAATGACAAAAATAATATAAAGTAGGTGCAGACGCTGCTACAGTAATTATTAGTTTGCGACTTGTAGCAGAACTAAATCCTGATACAAAAGCAGATTCCGTTACGTCAGAACCATCTAACTGATAAGTTACACCCGTGTTATATGTTGAACCACCACTATGACTTCCATTTGCTGTTTCAGATAGTTTCATGGGGTGTGAACTCATTGAACTATCTGATTGGTCAAACGTATAGGTTCCACCTTCTTGTAAATCTAAAGTTACTGCGCTTGTACCAAAATCATCAAATCTATATTTATTTCCACTATCTGAAACTACTTTTACTGTATAGGTTTTACTTGGAGTAGAACTGCCAGCTAGCCAGTTGTATGCAATATAAGTTTGTGAAGTTGTGTTCATTGAATAATCATTACTAGAAACTGGAACGTCAATAGTATTATTCGTATTAAAATTAAATGCGCTAAAAGCATACTCATCTACTTGTTGATTGGAGTTCATAAAGAAATCACCAATAACCCGATTGCCTAAACTGTGATGACCAGTGTTACTGCTTCTACTTTTTATCCAAACAAAACCCGGATTAAATTGTAATATATGAGGAGAAGTAGAGCCAATAGTTTGGTTAGAATTGCCATCTCCAGTGTATAACAACGTATTAAAAAAATCTTCTGACTCTTCATCTTCATTAGGGTCAATACCGGGGTCAGAAAGGTTGGCTGCACAAAGGGCTAAGAAGCCAGACGGTGGGCTGTAAAAAAAGTTTCCCACACCATTCGCATCTGATGCGTTTGCTGACCCACTTGTTTTATTATTAGCAAAAGAACTATCTTGACCAAAATTAACTACATTTATATTAGATGTTTGGTAACCTGAGTTGGCTGGCATCCAATCGTGCGTGTTAATGCTAGACACTGTATAAATTAAACTATTATTTTTATAGAACTTTAGTTCACCTGCATCAGCATCAAACGAACATCCAATTATATCACCCGTTGTATAACTTGTTTGAGATGTTGCTAATGTTGCACCAGAGGCTGTGCCATCACCAGATGCTCCATATATAATTGTTGATTGATAACCAAAACCAAACACATTTCCATTAGCGTCATACCCAACGTAGGCTGATGTATTTGCATTAGTGCCTCTGGTTATTCCTACGTTTGAAATATTTTGTGCTTGTATTAATGTTTCCCAATACCACTTTCCAGAGCGCATAGCAAAAGTACCATTTGCTAAAGCATAGCCACTGTCTGCTGTAAACTTTAGGTTGCCCTCTGCAAAAGTTTGAGTAGTGCCACTGTTTGTAAAAAGTGGATTAAGTGTACACCAATTATTCGTAGGGCTGTCTGGTACTTGGTCAGTTGTTTTCCAACCGCTGGTAGCGGTTAAGTCATGCCCTTCTCCACTAGTGTCATCACCAAGCGCAGAACTATCTTGAAACTTTAATCTAAAACCATTGTTTCCAAATGTTAGGCCAGAGGTATCTTTGGGTATCCAAATGCCAGCTTTAGTTTCAGCAAACTCTGTTGGGGCTAGAACGCTACCATCAATAAAATGAACCTCTGCCATATAGCCATCAAATGGATTCGATGTGCTATTATTTGATGCGCCAACTTGAATAATCGTTCCACTTTGGTTTGCATATCCCGGTCTATTTGACGGCAATGTTCCTGTAACCGTTTCTTCATCACCGTTGATATACATTCTAATTCTGCTTGCGGCTGTTCCATTAGCAGAGTCAAAATTTAAAACAACATGATACCATGCTGATGGGTCACGCAAAACACTGTTTCCATACAAAGCATAAAATGTGCTTACACCATCTGAGTCATAAAAACCTAGTTTGTGGTCACTTCGCAAGTAAAACGGAAACTGTCCTGTAGAATTATCATAACCACCAACAATCATTCTTGATGCGGCTGATATATTCCCCAACTTAATCCAAGCAGATATAGTATATTTTTTCTCTAAAGTTGGAGAGACTTGTGTCTTGTGCAGATAATTAGCATCCCCATCCTCAAACCGCAATGATTGGTCTATGGTATGTGGATAAAATATTTTAGGTTTAAACCACTGTGAAGAGCCTAATGGACCTGACATTTATTTTTCCTATGAGAAAGCAAGCTGTGGTTGGCCCAACAATATAGAGTTATCTGCTTTTATAATATAAGGAACTAAATCAACTGCACTATTTGCAGAAGAAAGAGTTATAGAACCACCGCCACCCGGTACTTCATAATCACTAGCAACAGAAAGAGTTCCTGCTGAACTAGAACTTGGTTGAGTAAACAGTATAAAACCAGATTGACCTATGTTACCTGCTTCTGTGGTTGGATTAGCTAAAGTATTTGACCCCGAAGACAATGTTACAAAAAAGTTTTGAAAGGTATCAAAGTCTAAAGTAAGACCACTAGAGGTATTAGTATTACCCTGTAAACCTGTGTTATATGTAACTGCCCCGTTGTATACAATAGTTCCTGTATATGTACCACCTGTAGCTGGCACAGTATCAGCTACACTAAATATATCGTACACTACAACTTCAACTACATCACTTGCAGATAGAGCAGATAAACCAGCGATTGTGTTAGCAGTGTTTGTGTTGTAGTCTGTACCAGCAACAAGTGTAACACCATTAAGCGTAACATCTACGTATAAGCCATCTGTAAATGCAAGTGTTAAACCATTATCATCTACTCCAGACAAAGTTGTTTCGCTACCAGATGCAGTATAATAATAGCGTTGTCTAACACCAAACTGTGGGGATTTACCTATATACGGCATTTATGACCACTCCTCTTTAGGCGCAGTGGGCCATGTTTCTGATTGTGTATCAGATACGCTAGCATTATCTCTTCGCCTTATAGCACGCAAAGAGGCTCTATAAGCTGCAAACGCAGAAACACAATCAGCAGTTAAACCTGAATTTGGTGATTGTGTCCAATCAGTTGAAGCAAGAAGATTTTGAGATACAATTTGACTATTCATAACTAAACACCTTTAACGCCAAAGATAGATATAGTTCCAAAAGCAGCAGCTTGTGTTGCTGAAAATGAAACATCTGTCCCAAGGCTATCCCCTTGGATTATGCCAAAAAGAATATCTGTTGATGTTCCTGATAAATCACCGAATTCATCCACAGAAAGAAAATCTTCTTGCCAAATGCCATCAACATCAGTTGACAAGTATTGGTTCATCACTAAGTTTCCTGTTATTTGATTAGCTAAAGTTGTAGATTGAGTATTGTGAATCCTCGCAGTCCCTGTAAAGGTTCCACTCCCTGTTGCAGCTATAGTTCCACCAAATTGATGCACCCCATCAGTACTTGTGTGATATGATTTGCCATCAGTGGTTGCACCCGCTTGATTGAAACTTGACATTCCCACAACATTATTTGTCAAACGAGTATTAGCATTTGAAAAACTTGCAAAAATATGTCTAGCCGCACTATCTCCATTTCTTATAATATCAAACTCAACTTGGTAAATATCGTAAGAAGAGGAAAAACAATTTGTGAAATCAAAAGCTGTAGTGGATGCACTACCTTGTGCCACAGTTTTCTTTTCTATTAAAACCAGCCCACCGCTTGGAGTTGCGTTAGCTACAGTTTGACCTCCAGCTACATCTGCTAAATCTCTTGCTCTGCTCATACTGTTCCCCTATGGTTTTTCAGGCCAACTCACATCATCAAGTGATGTTGCTGTTTTTGTAATATCACGCAGAGCTTGCCTATAATCTTTTTGTGCTTGTGTCATAGTGCGGTCAGATAAAGCCCAAACATCTGTAGCCTGTAGTTTTTTATTACGTTCAGTTCGCAAATAATTTAATTTTTCTTCAGCAGTAAGTGTTGGCTGAGTATACTCTATTCGCTCTACTTCACCTGTAATTGCATTAGTTCTTTTTTCTATAGCCATAAATCACCTACTTGTAATACGTCTTAACTGTACCGCCACTAAATGTTCCAGCACCAACAACCATTCCAATTCTATCTAATGTACCACCTAAAGCGACTCTTCCAGCCCAATGTTCTACAACGTCATAATCACCATCACTATCTCTCACAATCCCATTATATACCCATGTATTAGAATCTATATTCCAAAAATAAAACTGTCCTGACCAAGTAGAACCTGAC
>TARA_R100000231_G_scaffold50926_2_pt1 | contig 13784 bp, 7 predicted proteins | sample TARA_R100000231 | Tara Oceans TARA_R100000231 (sample SAMEA2620565) | marine metagenome | biome: marine biome (ENVO:00000447); feature: surface water layer (ENVO:00002042); material: "saline water (ENVO:00002010), including plankton (ENVO:xxxxxxxx)" | depth 5 m | reverse complement strand
CGAAGACAAGCCGCAAAACAGTTTCAAAAAGACTGGAAATCTAAAAAGCGTAAGCAGTTGGCTGCGGAACGATCAAGTAGAGCCAGAGTTGAAGAGGCAAACCTTCAGGCTAGAAATCTACAAAACATTTCCGACAACTCTTTGTTGATGCAAAGCATGCAACGACTTGAGCCATCTTCTCGTAGAGGCTCAAATCAACTTGATAGATTCGAGCAAACTTACTTTGGGTGATTGAATGGCCATTACAGAAACGAAAAAGGAAGAGACCAAAAAGGACGACCTTACGGGTGATGACTTGGTCTACAGCCCCGAAAAGGACGACTACGTCCCTGCAAAGATGTCTCGCAAACTATACCAGCAAAAGAAGCAAGCAGAGGCCAGACAAGCCGTTACTGCTGGTGGTTTGGCTCTTGCTGGAGAGGTAGGTCAGTTTTTAGTTGGGTTGTCAGTGATGGATGACCCGACCGTCAAATCTGCTCGTAGAGATCTCGCAAGACTTGAGTCTGAGACCAAAAAATCTGGCCCTACGATGAGTGAGTCGGAAAAAAACCGATATCGAGAATCGTTGAATGTACCCGTCCAGCGAGCTCAGCAGCAACTAGAGCGCAAAGCTCAGGCTATTGCAGCATCTACTGGTGACCAGTCTGCTCAAACCTTCCTTAAGGCTGCTGAGAGCGGTCTAGATCGAATCCGACAACAAGCCATGCAGACTGAGGCGGTCATAGCCAAGGAGCAAGTCAGGAGAGATACAGAGCGTGATTTAAAAATCGACAAGGCACGAAAAGAAGCCGATTCTATTCGAGCCATGTTTTTGGACCTTCGAAACACATATCAGCGAGAGCCTATACACAAATTTCTTGGCGATGCAGCCAAGTATGTTGGAACCGTCGCAGCGTATCAGCCCGCACCAGATTTTAGTGCTGAAATCGAGGCTGCAAGAGAGGCAGGTGTTTCTGAGCAACAACTTGAGCGTTTAATCGATCTATCAGGTGGCCCTTTCGCTAAGAGGCGGGTGAACAAGTACATGTCTGAAATCGGTGTAGACATGCCTGCTAAAAAGACGATGGAGACTGAACAAGAGAAAAAGCTCGAGATGGAACGTCAGCTAGAGGAAGCCGACGAGGCGATTTCGATGACTCGAGAAAAACCACCGACAACGGTCACTGAGGAACCAGTTGAAGGCGAAAGCTTTGATTTCGAAGGCGCCACGGAAGAAGATGCTCGTAAGGCTGCTGGTCTTGAAGACCCTGCTGTTGTTGAGGCAAATCGAAAAAGAAATGCCGCTATAGCTGCTCTTTACACCAAAAGCGCCGAGTTGCCCGAGAAAGGACCACTGTATCAGAAAGGTAAGTACTTTTACGGATACAAAGACGGAGTTTGGACCGTTTACCCGAGCAGAGCTGCATGGGCGTTTGACCGTCCGTTTCAGCAAGCTGGAAAGCCAGTTCAGTTTTCAATCGAGGACGCGCAAAAACACCCTAAGAAAGGAGTGCGCGAGTTGTTCATCTTGGCCACAGAAGAAGGACTTATAAAATAATGGCTCCTCGCTCGCTAAATCGTCGCGAGTACGGAGAGTTCAAGCGAATGCTGGAGCAGGCCCTACTTGAGATTCGGTTGCCAGCAGGCATTGTTGATACGGACAACATTGTTCCGGGATCAATACGTCCAGAAAACTGCGCAATGTCTGCAAGTTGGGATTTCCGTGGAATAGTAAGTGCCGATGGAAACGTGCTCAGTGGAGGATCATCAAATCCTTCGAAGACGGCACAGCCTGTAGACCAGACCAACCAAAGAAAGGTATCAGTCGATAATTACTCTCAGTCTTACACAGAACCTGAGACACCTAAGGAGAATGACGTAGATGAAATCGTAGTTTTTCTTGATGCACTACGAAGAAAAATTATCTACACGCTCCCACCGGTTTCAAAAAGCTTCGGCAAAAAAGTGTACGTAAAAAGAACAGATAAGGACACAAGTAGGATTTGTCGCATTTTGACTTATGAGAATGACAAACTTGATGATACAGATGGTCTTGAATTAGGAGTGGGTCAAGCGGTAGTATTGATTGCTTCTTCTGAACAATGGCATGTGTTTTCATTACTTAGCTAGGATGATCGATGGCGGTTTCACCAAAGTACAACATTAAGTTCCAGAGGGGCGAGTCTGCCTTCAACCAACTGCTGGGTCAATTTCTTGGCACAAGGGTCAAAGAAAACAAAGAGCGACGTTCGCTGCAGTTGAAAGCTGCTAACCCGACAGAAAAGCTCAAAACTCTTAGATCTTTAATACAAGACAAAAACAAAATCTTGAGAGAAATGGTCAAGGCTCGACAAGGTGTTTCAGTCACAGAAAAATCTGGTGGTGGTCGTTCGTCAAGCTCAGGTGCGATCCGTGAGCGTCAAACAAATTTGCAGAGGATCGAGTCTTACAGAAAGGGTCTTGCTGCCTATGATGCAAACGTCACAGCCGTTAAGGCAACCGTAAAACAAGCGATCAAAGCATATAAAGACGTGTTGGAAAAAAACCCTAATCCGGAACAAGAAAAAGATGCACGAAACCGACTCTTAACAGTACTTCAAAGCGCTCATGGAGGGATGTTAGCTGGTATATCAGACCAAGACAAGCAAAACGGTTTTAGAGTTAAAATAGAGCGAGAGATATCAAACGCGTTGAAAGGCGATCCTTTTGCAGGAGTGATTATAAGGGATCTCCGAGGTGCAAACTCGATTAGTCAAGAAACTAGGCTGATTTATAGCCTTGGTGGCCAGCTTACTCCATCACAAAAACAATTGTTTCCAAGCGGTGGCGGTGGAAGCAAGAGCAAGACTGTAAGAGGTCAGGCAATGTCTCCCGAGGCAGAGCAGATGTTCAAGGATCAGTTGGAGATGCTGGATGAGCAAATAAAAGAAGCAAGGGATGAATACGAAGAATCTCAAGTAGAGTACAAACGACTTTTGCGTGGTCCAGATTTCAATCTTGCTTTGTCTCCTATCGCGACCAGACCATCCGCTATGGGTGAAATCATTGATGACTTTACTCGTCTCCAAACTGTCGATCCATCTTATGCTCGAGATGTAATGGATGCGTCATCTGAGGCTGGTCGTTTTACTGCACCCAAACCTTACGAGGAACTTCTTTCTGTCCGTGGCGCTGCAGGAAAATCACCGTTTGATTTTATTTTAGATCAAACGTCTATGATCGATCAGATGACTGGCGGAATTGGAGAAGATGTACCCTTAAATGCCTCTGACGCTAGAACAATATTGAGTAACGTTCAACGTATGTCTGATAGCGTTGCATCACCAATGTTTGATCAATCCGTGTTTGGTTCAATGACAGTGGGTACACGAACCTACGGCTTATCAGAGGGCATGAAAAGATTGTCTCAGATTGCAAAACGTGGCTTGGAATCAAATGACGATCAAAAAACACTGAAATCAGCAAACTTCATAAAAGATCAATTGAATGCTTGGGAGTCTACTTTAAGTAAGGATCAAATGGAAACTGCAAGCAGACAAAGCCAACCAGCTGAAATTATCGCTTCATACGTTGGAGAGGCCACAGACGCTTACGATAGGTTTTTAGATACACGTAATGCCGAAGATTATCGTCGATCACTCTCTGATTCATACAATAAAATCGCTGCATTGGATCCTGAAATTCGTGGATTAGTTGGTGATGCTTTTCTCAACGAGGTTGAGAGGTACAGTGCGTCACCGGAGGAATCAAGGTTGCCAGAAGAGCTGAACTTTAAACTGAGTGGTTTGAAAGATACTGCTGATGAGTTGGCGGCTCGTAATGTTTTGAATGTTCCAGATCTGCCATCAATCGACATAGAGGGCACAAGAGGCCCTAGTATGGGATCGGTAAGAACATCAGAAGACCCAGTGTCCTTCGAGGGAGTTTGAAAGTGACTGCAAGCAGACAAAGCCAACCTGATGAAATAGATCGCTTAATCGCTGAGATGAAGGGAGAAGTTCCTGAAGAACTAACTGACACACAAGTCGTACAGAGGGGTATGGCTGGTTCGGCTAAACGTAAGGGTTCAGGCACAGTCAATAATCGTAGCTTGTCCCAACAGGCAGCTCTAAATGAACAACGTCTAATGGATCTATCTGATCCATTTGACGGTGGTTTGTTGGATTTATCGGATCCCGCAGTAAGGGCAGAAATAGAAAGGGAACAGGCAAACGATATCGAGTTGAAAGTGGATGAAGATAGAGTACGAGCTGCTCAGCGTGAAAAGGATTTAGAACTGGAAGAAATTCTAGATGACAGGCTAAATCAATTGTCTGTACAGATTAATGATCTCAAAGGTCAAACCACTGGATTCCCAGTCGGAGTGACATCAGAAGAGCGTATCGAACTAAAAAAATCTGAAGACTCTATCAAAGAAAGATTGCGTATTGTTCAAGATGAGTTCGATGTTACTAAAAAGATTCTCGATAATTTAAGAATCAAATTGAGTCCAAATCCTGTCATTGGTGGTGTTGAAGAAACTAAACCAGTATTTGAGCCGGGTGTGGTCAACGTATACAACCGTGAATCTGGTCCAGCCTTTCCAGAGCGCGATCGTTTCAAAACCAGACAAAAACTTAGAGAGGCTGAGACTGGGGAGAAAACACTTCCTCGATTTTTCAAAGATGACTTTGTTGGAAACATCAGTGAACAGGCATTCAATCTACCAGTAAAAAGAAGTGTCACTGTTCCGTTGACTAGCGGACAGGACGCGGTATTTACGGATTCAGAAGCCATGCAGAGAAACAGGGAAGGCATCTTCGGAATACCGGGTGTAGAGTTGCAAAACACTGCAATCGGTAGAGCCCTTTCAACCCCATATGAGTTTTATGGCGAGCTTATTAAGCTACCATTTGCTGAGGCAAACATTGGCAGTGGATTAGGGGATCGAGTTGGTTTACAAGGCAAAACCGGTGGCGTCATGTTTACGCCTACTGCCCCTCAGGGTCGTCCAGTTGACGAAGAACGATTGACTCAACAAATACAAACTAGAAAAAACATCATTGATGCCAATAATGATGAAATCAAGTTGTTGAATGAGCAAATTTCAGGCCGTAGATCTGGCGCACGAATCGGAGATTTGACGGCTAGAATCGCATTGCTCGAAGATGACAATGACCAAAAGAGGGCAGAACTTCGTCAGTTGGATAGAATCTCTAACGCATATGTAAAATAACTTAGGAAGACGTTGTGGCCGAAGAACTGAATGATGATGATTTGCTTCAAGACTCTATGATCTTGCCAATCGATTTGGATGAACTGCCTCCCGTCGAAGACATAGATTATGAATACACCCCTCCAGAACTAGATGAGGGAAGGACTGAAGTTAGTCAGTTTGGTGATCTGATTCCCGGAAGATTACCTGCAGAATCTGAACTTATTTTGCCCCCAGTAGACGCGGAGCAATTTATTGTGGACGCATCCTCGTACATCCGAGATGGTCTAGATAGCCAAGGTAAATCGGAAGAAGAAATAAACAAAGAGATAGATCGAATACTTAAAGATCAAGGTATTACGGTAGATAATCTTAAATACGTCGTTCGAGAACAAGCGGATCGAATGGACGACCCAGAAACGTTATCTGTATCATTGGGAAGACTTCTTGGTGGTCGTAGAGAAGTTTCGATTACACCTGAGTCTTTTCAAGGATTGACTGCAGCTGAAAAAAGAATCGCAGAAACCAGAAAGGAGTCAGAAAAGTATCAGGCTCTTATCGATGATTTTGTAGACAGTTTATTTTCTTTGGACCTTGGCAGAGCCAAAGAGACAGGATCAAAGTTGATCAGGCCTATCTATGAAGGCTCAGAACCCATTCGTAAAGAAGAAATTGTAGCGTCTGGAGTAGATAAAGAATTCAAAGGTCTGTTGGGTACTATCGGTGATGTTGACTGGTTTGGTCGATCTCCTGAAGACAAAGACAAAGAATTTTTCATACCTTACATTTTTAAAATGCCGTTTACCGATGCGCCGGATGTGGCTGAACGGATTGGGGAGCATGTTGGTGTTGGAAATTTATTTGCACCAATGTTTGTCGAACCCGGAAATCTTGAAGATTACAAAAAAGACAACAGACTTGTGTTGCCTCGAGAATCATATGAGCCGATGGTCACAAAGTATGAGCAGTTGATCGATCAAGGAATGACGAAAGATGAAATCAAACTGGTAGCAGGCGAAGAATTTTTCAAGATGCTTTCGGTGGCAAGCTATGACGATATGCCTGCTGGAACACAGTTGGACAAACCCAACATCGGCGTGTTCAAAGATACCGTTTCTGCAAATCCAGATTTCTTTAATCAGTTCAATCTTCCGTTGATGGAGGAGGCAGTAAAAACGGTCACGTTGGGTGGGTCGGACGCAAAGCTACAAAAAATATTGAATAGACTCCCGTTTGGTGCTCTACCGCCATCTGTTTGGGCTGGCACGATTCCCTCTCCTGAAACGTTGATCGAAACAGTTTTAGACGACATTGAAAGGGTTGTAGATGCAAAAGGTGAGGCTGGTAAAACGACAAGAAAGTTTATGTCCAAGCTCGAACAATCGATGCTTGAAGAGGTCGACATAAACGGAGAAGTTTACGTCGTTGAGAGCACGTTTGGTAAGCTGATGAGATTCATTGGAGTGGCTCAAGAATTGTTTCTTGAGGCAGGATTACCAAGCACACTTCCATTGTTGCCCGGCAACTCGGAGTTTCATGCGAACTACAATTTAAGGTCTCCAGAAGTCGGTATGTTTGCTCGAGTTTTGGCAAACGTAAACACCGGTAACGTTGGAGCTCAAGTACATTTGACCAACGAAACGCTTCGTCGTGGATTTAAGAAAGGAGATGCAGAGTATCAATACGCGGCCACTGTGGGCGCTCTGCTCGACTTTCTAGTGCCTTGGGAGATGATGGCTCTCAAGCCTGTCACTGTGCCTACAAAGGCCGTTTACCGTGGATCTAGACTGGCCCGTCAGTTCGACATGAAAGGTGGATGGTCAAATCCAAATAAATGGAAAGTATTTTATGCTGGAGCCACACCAGCACTTTACGACTACGTAGAAAATGTAGCGGTAAATGTCGATTATTCTGTCCGAACCCTTAGAGCCATGGGTAACGGTCAGGTGACGCCACAAACATTGTCTAAGATTCTGCAGGACGACAGAGCGGTCGCTACTGCTTTTGCAAATGGAACTGACATCCCGGTCGACGAGTTCGGCAATCAACTGCCAAGATTGGGATACACTGCTCGTAGAGTCGCTGAAGAACTTAAGAAAGGTTTCAATGAAGGTCTTTCATTCGAGGAATCCTTCAACAAAATAAAAAGAGAATACAAACCAGATGTGTTTGAAACTGTGTTTCATGCATCTCGAACCTTTTTGTATCACACAGCACACACGCAAGAAGGCGCAAAATTATTCAAACGATCGGGCGCGGAAGAAGGCGGCATCCTCCCGTTCCAAGTTGAGCAACAGGTAGCTAGAGCTTTGGACGGTGCTGGCTTTAATCCAAGTGAAGTAAAACGCAGAGCTCTTGCCCATGCTCAAGAAAACGCTGCTCGCTACCTACGTCATATGAGATCTGCTTATGTTCTTGGAGATCTAGAAACAATCGAACTTAGAATGTCACCTGCTTACCGAAGTGCTGCACGTAAAGTAGACGATTTGGTGAATGAAGGTTTTTTATCAGCCAAACAAAAAGAAGTGTTGATGGCAGTTCTGCAGAACAGATCAATACATGCCGCAAACGATTCGGTATTTAAGGCTTACAAAAATCCAGAGGACTTTTTTGATAAGTTCAAGATAAAAAAAATCTACACTACATCGGATGACGCAACAGCTGCAAGAACAGACATTCGTTTTCAAGTTGGTGATATTTTCGATATGTCGCAGTCTAGTCTCGACAACCTTGTCGAGATATTTCAAAAAGGTGAGTTTGATCGACTTCTTAAGAACGATGCCGAAACTCTCATTGATATCATGGGTGGATCTTGGTCTAACACATTTTTTGGAAATGTTGGATCACAAGCAAACAAAGCACCCAATGCTAAGATAGCAAAAAAGTTGAGCAGGGACGGTGCTAATAAAGTTGAGCACATGCTCAGAGCCATCATCAGTGGTACAGGTGAAATCACTGAAACTGCTCAAAGCGCAGCAGATTTGTATCACAACCTTCAAGCGATGTACGCTCGTTTTAGAGGTGAGGCAAACGGCGTTGTGCCGGATTTGATTGTACGAGGTAAGATAGACAACTTTCTACGACCGGACCTTTGGTTTCGTAATGATCTGGTTGGCATGAACATGCGAAAGTTCGCACGATCCGATCAACAAGTAACGGTTGAAAATGCAGCAAGTGCTCGAATAGGTCAGGAAAGACAACGCAAGACTGGTCAGAAGCGTTTCTTCGATGTAGACACACATTCGGATTATGTCAGACAAGGTCTTGGGTTGAATGCCGATGTGAAAAAGGCTGATGCACTAAGGCTTTACACAGACGCCATAGCCTATGTCATTGCAGAAGACTTCAAAAGAAGAGAGTCTGGATCAGCTCTTGGCGGGATGGATTTAGTAAAGCTTGGAGGGGCTACAGTAGCATCTAAATCAACTGCAGAGTCAATTCGCAAACGAGTGAACTCACGAATGGCGGTTACGCTCGGAATAAAAAACAGAAAAAAACTTTCTAATCAGACGTATTTAGATGCAAAAAAACTCATTGAAATTGCAGATGGTGAAAATCAAATACTTTCTTTGAATCGAGGTCAACAGGCTAGATTTTCTGTTCTGATTGCAAGGATGCAGTCTGAGCCATTTATCGGCAGGAAAATACCGCCAAGATTGACTGGAGTGGATGCTGATTTTTCTAAAATATCTTTCAATGACTACAACAAAGTTATTGAGTTGATGTTGGATTTAGAGGGTTCTCCAGTATCAAGGTCATCTTTGTATACTGATAAAATACCTAAATCATTAGGATACGCTCTTTTTAGAAGTTTGAAAAATTCTACATTGAACTTCACAGATCAGATTCCTGCAGTACGAGAAGCTCTGCTTTGGATGGATGCAAATTTCAACTTGAAAAGTCCGATGGACGACACAGTTCGTCCTGAGCTTAGAAATATTGTTCGCGCATCATACAAAAGGACTCAAAACATACGTGCAGAAGTCAGTGAGTTGATACGTAAAACTAGAAAAGAAAATCCAGATGCAGTCATAGATGAGATTTACGAAAAAGTTCGAAGAGTCATCAAGCATGAATTTACAGAGGAACAAGTAAATCTGATCGTTGGCACCAACACTCATGACGGGATTGGTTCTCTACTTACCGATTTGACCACTGCAGAGAAAAAAAGGGTTCAATTCGATTTTGCTCAACAGCAGGCAAAACAAAACAAGAAGCAAGTTCCCGTCACACAAAGGTTAGACAAAGAAACCATAGACCAAATACGTGGTCGAGATGAGATTGTTGAGGGTGACGCAGCTGTAGCAGGATTAGATCCAAGTCAAGCGGCTAATAGAAGGTATCAATTCGACATACCAGCAGGAATGTCTCGAATACAATTTTTGACTTCTGTTGAGGGTGTACGACTTTTAGACAAGGCTAGCATACCGCTGGGTGGATACAAAAGCGTACACGATAGATTGGTTCAAGCGTTGACCACTATCCGAATGTTCCACGGTGATGATGGTCTGGGGCTTACCGCAGCTCGAGTAAAAAAGGAACTCAAAGATCCGTCCACACGACTTGCCCTGATGGATGCATTCGATATTGTTCTAAATCAAATCGAAAACAATAAAAGAGTAATCAAAGATGTTTCTGATGACATCATGTCATCGTTTACTGGTATTGAGTTTGGGGCAGCAGCCAAGCTTCAAGATACAGATGTACCTCAGATTTATAAAGCATTTTTTAGAGGCGATTCTGAGGGTGGATGGAGTAAGATTTACGATATCGGTACAGATTTAGCGGCAAGGACTGATATTTCAAGGCAGGCCATTTCTAAATTTTCTCCTGCTCAAGCATTTACAGAAATGATCATACGACTGCGAGTTCGTGATGAAATGATTGGTCTGTATGATGAAATGGTTCGCTACGGCATGCCTGCTGCCCGAGAGAACTACTACATACCAGAGACAAAGCTGGGTCCAAACGGTTCTAAATACTCTATTGATACGCCTCACAAGTTTCATCAACGTGTGGTCGGACACATGCGTCAGATTGCAAACAAATCTGGTGACGTCATTACGTATGAAATGATCCCTCAGGAAGATGGATCGAGTGTGAGAAAGGTCAGGAGAAGTAGAGATCCCATTCCAGATTATGAATTTGCACCATTCGAAAAAAGACCAGACGTAGAATTTACCGATATTGAGGCAATGATTGCAGCCGAAGAAGCTTTGGTGCGGTTTGGTAAAAGAACCTTCAATGAGGGTGAAAAGGGTTTCGACACATTTACGTTTGCAGGAGGTGAAGAAGTATTCATGCCGATTGCAATGAAGCAAGAGATCGACGACGCAATCAATCGAGCTGGAGCTATTGGACAGGCTTTCGGTACTACTTCATCTGCAGCATTGAGAATGGATAACGTTGGTGCTCCGATGGCACCGGAAATCATTCAGGAAAAAATTCCATTACAGGTATTGGCTTCAAATAAAGTTGGTCGTGCCTTAAACAGTCTTCTCAGAATGTTCCCTATGAGTGGAAGACTGATCAAGCAGGGTATAACTACTGGTTTCGTACTACCTATTTTGCCTTACTACGTGGCGAACTTTTTGGGTGGGGCCTTTCAACTAAGCACTGCTGTAGGTCCAATAAAATCTGTTTCAATCATGGGCAGCAACCCTATGTTCAACGCATCCGTAGTCAAACGGATGTTTGGAAGAAACCAGTTTACACCGCCACCAAATAAACTGATCATCAGTAAGACCGGACAAATTTACACGGTCGATCAAATCAGTGATATGGCCCTCATGTACGGTTTGGATTCTAGCTTTATTCAGGCTGAAACCATGACATCAATGGCAGAAGATATCGAACAATATCTTCGTAAAGACCAAAGCAAATTTAGACTACGAAAAGTCGGTGACTTTGCTCGAAACTGGAACAACTACCTGAAAGAAGTCGCCACAGCGATCGACAACTTTTATCGTGTATCAATATTTACCAACGAATTGGTAGAAGGGAAGTCACCTGTTCAAGCGTCTGCATTGGCAAGAAAGGCGGCTTTCGACTATGGCGCACTGACAGAGTTTGAAAAGAAGTACATGAGAAACACAATCATGTTCTACAGTTACTTACGTAACAACATGAACCTGTTCTATGACACTTTGCTTACTCGGCCAGACCGTGTGTTAAATCAACTTCGTTTGGCCAACGGTATTCAGCAAGTAAATCTTGAAACTGACCCTCAAGTTGGAATGCCAAGATTTTTGGAAGGAAGACTTGCTGTAAACTTCGCCAACGCTTTAGCGAATGTCGCACAAAAAGATCAGAGGATGTACGTCATGCCTCCTCTGCCAATCATGGATTCTTTGAATTTAGTTATCGATTTGTATGATGGATTGGGTGAAGACAAAGAAGCTAGAAGAATGCTACTCACAAGAATCGTGCCTTGGTTCCAAGCGCCATTAGTAGCAGCAACTGATTTAGATTTTTTCTACGGTAAAAACATTGATCGATTCAACAGGGTCTCACCTTTTGTTGTTCAAATGGATTTAGCAACTGGTGGATTCCTTAGGCGTAGTTTGGAGTTTGAAAACTACGTGTATAGAAACCCTGCTTTGCGACAAGTTGAAGGTGACGATGACCGCCCTATCACCATCGCAAAAAATGGTTTGCTTTACTATGGTTTAAGAAATCTGGTTCAGTTGCCACCATTCGGTCGTTATGGATTTTTGATTGATGCAGCAGACAGAGCAGATTTGGGAGTTGTTGAAGGAATTACTGAAATGACTAAAGAAGCTCGAATATCAGCAGAGGAAATGGGATTAGTCGAACCCATCAGCGATGAGTTTACTCCGGGAGATACTTTGTCTCCTCGTGTTGGGTACACAAGATTCGATGAGGCTCTAGCGTTGTTTGGTATAAAAGTTTACGTCACAGACACACCTACACAATCATTCGAAAAGTTGTTCGACAAACTCAACCGTCAATACAAGTCACAATTGCCTAGATACTCGGCTGGAGATGTCAAAGCGCAAGCCTTAGAAAAGATTATCGCTGATCCTATTGATGAATAGTCCCACACCCACTACGGTATCTGATGAAATCATGATACTATTACCTCGCAACCTTCCCCTTCCCTATATGGAGTAAAAAATGTCATCTCTTGCCGCACTTTCCGGTGGTCGATTCCTTAGCCCCCCACCTTCGATTGGAGTAACAGTCGTCGCTGCCTCTAAGTTTTCGGGAGGCACTTCGACGGTCTGTCTTCTCAAAATGAACCCGACTAGTGAAGCAGACGAACAACAAGTCACAGGCTCGATGATTACGGTCACTGCAAATGCAAACGATGACATCCTTGTCTTGCCTCCAGTGTCGCAATCGACAGGGGTCCTGCTTTACATCATTAACTCTCACGCCTCAAACGACATTGTTTTGAATTACGTAGCTGCTGGTTCTGTACATAACAACGCAAACAAGGCTGCTTTGCCCTTGGGTGCCGCGAAGGTTCCATCGGATCACTGTGCAGTTGTGATGTGTGACGGAACAAACTGGTACTCACTGACAAGTGAAGCATCCTGATCCTGAACCACTGATTAGGGGGGCTTCAATGCCCCCTCAATCCCTTCCCTTTGGAGGCTCGTATGGCTCAAGGATTTATCAAAAATCGGACTCAGCCAGCTGATGTAAGTTCTGTTACAACAGTTGAAATCGGAAAAACTGTTGCGACTGATGACGGTCATGACGCTCGCTCAAGGTCTCTACCGAACGCCGGTTCATTGTCTCACGTAGACATTATTTTCACTGGAGTTTCTGCCGGAACGGCTGTGACTTTCGATCTGAATCTCACATACGATTCGGCAGGTAAGGACCCAGTCCTCCCTCCATTGACTGCATCGACAACAACCAACACACTGAAAACTCTTTCACCAGTTGCGAAAGTTGCAGTCGTTGACATGGGGGTTCGGTTTTTCTTCAACGCCCCGTCTACTCAGACCACTGCCGGTTCCTTGTATGCTCACGTCAAATCGAGCGTAGCAATCAAGCTCGATACATTGCGCATCCACTGGCATGACAAAGTCTAAGGAGTTCTTAAGTGTCTAGTTTCTTCAAAAGCGATTTGGTCATTGATACTCTGAACACAAACGGAGACGTTTCTATTAACGGTGACCTGACCGTGACTGGAGACACCACGACCGTCTCCACTACCAACACAGTCGTGTCCGATAAGCTTCTTGAGTTGGCCAACGGTACTACTGGCACGCCTTCCGGGGATGCAGGGGTTGTCATCGAGCGGGGCAGCTCAAACAATGTATTCATTGGATGGGACGAAAGTGAGGACAAAGTCACAGTTGCTACAGGCACGTTTACAGGTGCCTCAACTGGTGACCTCACACTTACTGACGCTGCCCTCAAGACGGGCGCAATCACAGCGTCTGGCGACATCTCCACAACCGGAGAGGTAAAAACCGCCAAGGTTTCATTCACCGATGGCGACGACGCAATCACAATCGCTGATGGTGGCGGCATCACAGCCAACACCAGTCTGACGCTTGCGAGCGGTTCTACCGTCACTTCGATCAAAGACGAAGACGCAATGGGGTCAAACAGTGATACCGCACTAGCGACT
>TARA_R100000231_G_scaffold138719_1_pt1 | contig 13853 bp, 26 predicted proteins | sample TARA_R100000231 | Tara Oceans TARA_R100000231 (sample SAMEA2620565) | marine metagenome | biome: marine biome (ENVO:00000447); feature: surface water layer (ENVO:00002042); material: "saline water (ENVO:00002010), including plankton (ENVO:xxxxxxxx)" | depth 5 m | reverse complement strand
ACCTACAGCTTAGAAGGCTGTTGCTCTATCCAGTTGAGCTATGGGTGCATTTAATGCACATCGTTAGTCATTCCCATTTCCTCTCTCCAGTTCCAGCCAGTTATTTTTACCTCTACATTCTGACTAGACTTTATCTTATTTTTTATACAAGAGATTAGATAAATATTTTTATTAAGCTCTTGAACAGTGTCTCCAACAGCACACGTTTCGTATATGCCCTCGTTAGTTTTCTTTGTATCTTTTCTTATGCCCTTAACAACTCTCCAGGTATTCCATTCATACTTAACTTCTATGTGCCATATCTGTTTCTTCACACCTTTCTTTTTATTTTACCTATGTAACATAGGTCTATTGTTTTTACCTTGGTAAACAAATCTTTTGCCCCTGGTCTGTTAGACAACTCGTAAAAGTCCCAACCAGCCACCTTGTCAATACACTTATCGTGAATCATTTCTTGCAAGTCATCTTTCTTTACCTCTATCCAATAATCTTTTGTCTCAAAGGCAAAACCATCAGCATCACCATACAACCATCCCTTTTTGCCTAAAACGTTCTTAAACTCAACAAAATGTATGTTCTCGTCATCTTTTTTTATAGCCTTGACATCTATCTTAACACCATTTATTTTAACATCCCAGTGTTCATCTATATCCTCTTTCTCTGTAGGGAACTCTATATTGTTAAAGTTGTTAACCTTACTATATAGTTTGGCATATTCTTTTTCAGCTCTTTTACCCCTGACCATGTCTTCTAGCTTCTTTTGTTTACTCTTGTATTTCATGGAACTTAGTTAACTCTCTTTGAAACTTCAGTCCTAAAACACCTGTACCAATATTTCTACCTTTGGCAAATATTATCTCTGCTAAACCATCTGTGCTATTGCCTTTATCATCCTGCGTTATACCATAATACTCTGGTCTGTATACTAATACCACTACATCTGCAGCTTGTTCTATCTCTCCAGACTCACGTAGGTCTGCTATTGTAGGTCTGCTTTCAGACCTTTGACCCACACCTCTGTTCAGCTGAGATAATGCAATAATGGTTATGTTAAGCTCCTTTGCTATGTTCTTCAAAGCTCTTGCAACCTCTGATACCTCCTGCTCTCTACTCCTCCCTTTCTTGTCGTTAGATACTAGTTGTAGATAGTCAACCATAAATAACTTAACCTTCTTTGTAATGACGTATTGTCTTATCCTGTTAAGAAGATACTTTAGGGAGGAGGAGGAGCACTCGTCAACATACAGGGGAACTCTTTCTATTCTAGCTACACTTTCGTGTATTTTACTTAACTCTGTTTGGTCTAATGTTCCTTTCAGAATCCATTTGTTGTCTATGCCTGAGTCAGATGACACCAGTCTGCTTAGTAACTGTTGAGAGCTCATCTCGTAAGAGAATAAACATGTTGGTGTTTTGCCAAAAAAAGCACTATTAAAAGCAAAAGCTAAGGCGAGGGATGTTTTACCCATGGAGCTAGCACCACCTACGATTACAAGGTCAGTTTCTTGCCAACCACCAGTAAACTTATCAAGACTTTCAAAGCCTGTTGTAATACCATTCAAACCTTTGTTGTTCATCTTGTGCTCTATACTTTTTAGTAAGCCATTCAACTGCTGAGACACATCCACAATACCATCTTTGCTAACATCACCTATCTTTCCAACCTCTTGTTCAACATACTCAATTATTTCAAACACATCATCTCCAGCTTGTAGCATTTGAGATATTTTATAGTTTAAATTAAAAAGCTGTTCTTTCTTTTTCTTTTCACTTAATATAAGTATACATGTCAAAGCCTCTGTTTGCATTTGAGATTCTTCATGCATCATCTTTGCTAAATCATATGTAAGGTTTTCACCTTTTTTATTTATAGTTTCGTTTATACTTATTAAGTCTATTTTATTACCATTTTCAAGTTCCTCTGATATATAATTAAATATCTTTTTATTCAATGGGTTATCGAACAATTCACTACTAACAAGAGAGTGATTGTTGTAATACTCTTGAGGGTTGCTCATAAACTTCCCTATAAGTGTTCTTTCTATTTGTGTACTATCTACTGACATTTGTAAAGTTTGGTGTTTTATATTTTGTTTTTACTTCATCAATCTTGCTTATCACTTCGTTCCTCCAAGCCTTTTGATATATCCAAGTTGATGGATTCTTTCTGTATTGTTTATCTGGTGTTGACCTGACATATATATCAACCATTTTAAGTGCATCTTGCATATCAGATATTGATAACTTCTTCCACTTTTTTAAACAATCGTCTCTGTTTATTTTCTTATCGTATCTATCCCAAAACTCATTAAACATATCTTTTTTTTCAGATAATATTTTTTCACTGGGTTTGGCAGATGTATTTTCCATAGTGGCATCTCTAAATGTATTAGCCACTCTTTGAAACACACTTTTAGCAAAACTCTCAGTTGGATATACTTCCTCGTGTTTTCTAGATAGTATATAAAATACTATTTTTTTACCATCAAGATAGTATTGGTCTATCTTGTTACTTTCTATAAATGAATCTGTGTTGACTTTTATTAGCATGAGTTTGTTTATTTGGCATAGTAATTAGAGGCTAAAGAGAGCACCACCCCTAATGATGCCCTCAATAACCAAATTGAAATAAATTAGAATGGTAAATCGTTTACATTCTTTGAACCTTGTTCTTCTTGAGCTTCAGGTTTGAAATCATTAATTTTAACATAGTGTGTTTTACCATACTCATTAGCACCACCTTTGTTAGCACCAATAGTTAAATTAACATATTTCTTACCATCATACTCATAAACATGACTACCAATCTTATCAAGGTGTAGTGTCATGTTAATAATAGAACCACCATCATTGAAGGTAACTTCTTTACCATTGCCACAAAAAATTGCTTCTTTTGTTTCCATAAAAATAAATTAATTAGTTATTAAATAAATAAATTGTTATACGCCCATGTGTCGTCTACACTCATCATCTCTGAGATTAATCTAATCTCTTGTGCTGAGAATGTATCAGGAGAATCTAATCTCTTTGCTATTGTTGGTCTGGACACTCCAACATATTCTGCTACCTCTAACTGAGATATTTTTCTAGCCCTAAGTTCTTGTTTTAGTTTCATAATAAAATTTTAAATAATTGATTCAACATAATAATCTTTGATTTCTCTTTCTTGTTTTATAAAGTAATGGTCATACAATTCTAACAAGTCTTTGTATTTACTTCTACCACGACCAACGAACTCTTCTCCACACATATATATCCCCACATCAAAAGGTTCATTTTTTTCTATCACCACAAACCAAAACTCGTCAGCACCAAAGCCATCTAAATAAAAGGCAGATTGTCTATCGTAACCATACTTTAAACATGAGCCTACAAAAGCATGTGAGGTGTGATTCTGAGTAGTTTTTATATCTATAAGTATCTTCCTACCATTTTCTTCTTTGTAGTAATCAGTTTTACCCTTACAATATACTCCTGAGCCTTCATCCACCCAACAGTTTACTACCTCAGCTTTACCATCAGATAAAAGGTTTATCACCCTTGGTATTGATAACAACTTATCTCTCATCTTTTTAATTGTAAACTCCTCGCCTTTAGTTATAATAGTTTTATCTGTGTTATTAGATTTAAAATCTTCCCAAGCCTTGCCTCTTCTTGTTCCTTCGTACACAATAACTTGTTCTATATATTTATCAGGCTCAAGTATGTTTTGATGAAAAGCTCTACCAAACAATAATGCACTTGTATCTTCTTGACCAAACTTTCTGTAATGTTCTAGCTTTGCTGGTGAGTGTGATAGCTTCCCTAACTGAGAGTTAGTAATAAAGTTCTTATCACCATAATACAAAGTATCACTTTCAAAATCATTTATGTATTTAGAAAAATCCATGTTATTGATTATCTATTTCGTTCATTAATAATTTTCTTTGGTCTTCAGTCATAGAATAGTTATCCATTCTTTGTCTAACTACTAAGCTCTCGCCATCTCTAACTGCTTTCATCATAGCATCAAATTGACTACTTGTTAGTTGCTTCTTGTTAGTTGATACACTTTTTTTTGGAGTATCTGTTTGTGCTATTGCATTTACTACTTCATTTGCAGATGCAACCTGACTGTCAATACCTATGCCAAAGTTAGCCAAAGCCCTACCCCATGCAGATGTTTCACATACCTCAACAAAGGATGTCTTGTTTATAAAACTTGCACTCTTCATTTCGTGTGCATGACCAGTCGCAACCTCTATACCACCATGTAGTATAGTTGCCTTGATAACACAATGTTCTTCAGTACATTGTATGATTTCTGATATTAGTGAATGTTCAGGGTGGTTTTCTCTAAAGTATTTAAGTCTTTCGTTGACTTCTACATACTCCTTACCCTTAATATTGATTGTTTTTAGTTTAGCCATAATAAATTAAATTAAATTAGTTTTACAAATATATTAAAATAAGTTTACAATATACCTACTTTAGCATATATTTTTTCTTAAAAGTTGTTAACATTCCTTGTATTCTTTCTCTTTCAGATTTCTCATGCATCCATAGATTTCTATACCTTTCAATGTCTTTTGTTTTTTCTTCCAACTTATTTTTCATATCAAGATTTTTCTTTGCATCAGAATCCTTATCGTTAATATAAAGTCCTAACTCATCCATAGATTGGTCGTAAAATCTTTTGTAGGTTTTGTTATATTTATAGTCAAACTCATGGGTGTTTCTTAGATGAACAACACTCGCATGATTCTTGTACCCTATAACATCTCTAATCATATGATTTGTATAATTAAAGTTTCTCCAAAGTATGTTAGATAAAATCTGTCTTGCAACCACAACATTAGCATGTCTCGTTGCCCTTTTGTTTCTTATAATCATATCTTCAGGAACATTGGTTATGCCTGATACTATTTTAACTATATTTTTTTCTATTTTCTCCATAATTTTCATCGTTTAGTGAGCATTAAAATTATTATTATCATTCCAAATATTATCATTAAATCTAAGCCATCAGGAACAATTCCATAACCTGATAGCCAATAGTCTTTCCAATATTGTTTCATAATTTATTATTCTTGTTTAGGTATATATCCATCATCATCATCGCCATCTGCATAAGCAGAAGCCTCTGCATCTATACTTGAGTAATTCGCATTTACAAACTCGCCATAAGTTCTGTACCAATCTACCTCAGATTTAAGTTTTTTTATTGAATCTAAATAATGTTGAAAAGTTAATTCCTCTGATTCAAATACAGTCATGCCTTTGCTTGTTAATAAATCTTTTGCTTCTTTAATTTTTCTTTGCTCTTCACGATGAGCTTCAAAAGTTGAATTTGATATCGCCATAATTTTATTTATTTATAATTTCTATTTCTTTAAGTCCCATCATCTCCCCAATATCTTTTATAGCCAGCCATATTGTTTCTGCAGTTCCATCATTATCCATAGCACTATCCAATACGTCCATCGCCTCTTCGTTAGTACACTTAAAATATCTTTTTACATCGTCTACGTGATATAAACTTCCTAAATAAAAACCTGCCTCTTCCAACACATCTCTTGCTTTTGCAATATCATTTTTTATTCTTAATTCATTCTCGTTTGGTTGCGAGTTTGCGTAATCTAAATCGTTTCTTGTTTTCATAATTTTATTTTTTTAATCGTTATAAAATGCCTTGCGACAACCACTTGAGCAGAAGTCATGGTCTGTGTCTTCTCCACAAAATTCACAAGGTTTCTTGTTTACTAAATCCTGATAAGGTTCTCTTTCCCACTCACTCATTTTCATGTATCTCTATAATGTCTTTACTGACCTTAGATATAATATTGTAATCAATGTCCATAGGGTTGAGGTGGGGATTCTGTAAATAAAAATGTATTTTATCTACTATCTCTCGATTCATAATTGGTTTGTTTGTTTTTGCCATAGTGTTTCGCTTTAATTTTAATTTCTATTTCTTCAATTCTTTTTTGTATTCTGTAATATCTTTCCATTTCTATTGCAGATACAAAGGGCGATACTATTTTTTGTACACCCCATTCTTTTCTAAGTTGTTCTAATTCTTTATCCATATTCAAACATAATCTTTTTTTACATTGTATGCAAATAATCTTTACAATAGTTATTAACAATGTTATTAACATGTCATTTACTTAATTAGTAACTCAGGGTATTTATCGCAGATATGTCTATAAGTGTTTATTTTATTTTCTTTATTTTGTATAGACAATTTTTTATAATCTATGTCGCCATTTTTATCTAATGTGGGATACTTAGTCCACAAATAGTGATTTTTACCATTCTTATCAATCCAATGTATCTTGGATTTATACTCTATTAGTTGCTTCTTCCATTCATTGAAGCATGTAAATTCTTTATTAGTCATAGATATTTAGTTTTATTTTATTTATTTAATTCGTTATTACTATATACACCTAACATATTGTTAGTTAGTGTTTCATACTCATCATACACATCATTATAAAAATCTTGTGCCTCATCTGTAAATCTAACAGTATCTTGACTTGTACATTCATCTTCAGGTAAATCTGTAAATGTATATTCTCCAAACTTTTCTTCTGTTATTCTTGTTGCTAATTCATCTATGTATTCCATGAATTTTGAATTTTCTATATATATCTTTCCCATAATTTTATTTATTTAAGATTACTAATTTATTATATATATCTTCTATTGTTTGTCTATGTAGTTCGCCAAAATCTTCCTCATAATCATTTATATCTTGCTCTATTATATCTAATAAATAATTAAGTTCTGTTGTTGTAAATTTTATATTTTCTTTTTTCATAATTTTATTTTTTTAATTTAAATTCTTTAATATATACTTACCCTCTTTGATTCCTTTTCTTGTTTCTGCAATTCCCTCTCCTAATACTTGATTTCTATATTTACCTGTTGTAGATGAATAATCCCAATAGTTTTTATCTATATATTTTTTACCTGTCTTTCCACATTCAAAGTATATTGTACTATCGTATGATTGAAAATAATATCCTTTGTCTGTCCAAATCTCAAATTGATTTGGTACAGGGTTATAATTCTTACTTAACATATTTTTTACTTTAATTTTCATAACATTTATTATTTTTTATTAACATTACTTGACTTTGTCAAAATTTACTTGTACCTTGCCCCTCGTTTTTTCAGGAGATTATTCAAAAAGAAACTTTTTAAATTCTCTCTCAATTCTCTCTCTGAATAGTAGATTTGTAATAGGGCATACTATATTCGTTTGTTTGTTTGTTTGTTTTTTGCATAGTGATTCATTTTGAAAAGGACTGCATGGTGGCGAGAACTCAATCTCATTTGTCAACCACCACACGAATCCAAAACTTAAATTAAACACAATTTTATTGCTCTATTGTTTCAAGAATTTCATCTTCCATATTATAGATTAATTCTTCGCCTACAATATAAGTTAACATATTTACAACTCTTTCAGAACTTGACAAATCTGTATAACATTCTCCAAAATTATCTATTTCATAACCTTTGATATACTCGCAAACATCAAACGCACAAATGTTATGCTCTTTCAACCATTCTTTCGCTTTATGTGTGCCTATTATATAATAATCTGTGTTAAATAATTCGTGATGTAATTCGTTATTATTGATAAGTTCTTCTATATTGTCATAATCATTAAGTCTATCAATTATATAACTTTTTAACTCTGTTTTAATAGTGTCTAAATTTAGATAAACTTCTCTAAATGAAATATCTTTTTTATCCTCTTTTTTGTCCTCTATTGTACTGATGTAATCAATTAAATTCTTTCTATCCTCAATTAATTCTTCAGTAATTTGAAACAGACCTTTTTTTAATGGTTTATCGTTTTCTCCTGTGTCTATTTGTGGATAATTATCCTTAAGAAATTTAGTTCTAAACTCTTTAAATTGTGACCACATTTTTTCAGGGTTATAATACTGTAATTCAATTATTTTTTCGTATTCCTTAACATTAGTTAGGTCAATATCAAAATAAAAATCTCTGTCTTGTGTACTTCCAAAGGTTAATATATTTCCTTTAATACCTCTAATATTGTAGTATCTTGGTGTTAATGATTTGTCTGTACAAAAGTTTAAAAACCTTTTGCATTCTTGATGCATTTTTTTCTCTAATTGTTTTTTGATTGGCTTAATGTAGTTAAGTTGTGTGTTCATAATGTTTTTGATTTAAGTTAGTGATTAACGTTACTTGTTACAAAGATAATACTTTTTTTATTAATGTCAAATTATTTTACATTTATTATTTCAAAGTTATCAACAAGTTATTAACAATTTGTAATACCATTCAAATAATCGTCTTGTTCTTTTTCAAACTCTTTGTGCATTTCCTCAATCTCATCTTCAAACTCAGTATAGTTCGTATAATCTGCACGTACTAACCCCCCTTTAATCATGTTGTCTACTTCATCCATAAAATCGTATTTACACGTATATAGTTGTTCAGGAATTATATTATTTTCTGTATCATCATGAATCCAAAATATCTCATTTCCTAATGCATCGCTTATTACATCTAATAAAATCATATCGTTAAGTTTATTTATTAATACCTGACACTTTGTTGTGTTTCGTTCTTTAGAACTCATCAGAGGTATCTTTTGTTTGTTTGTTTATTTATTCGTATAGTAATTACCTTTTTTATTTAGAGGACATTTTTTACAATGCCCCCTAAATACACACATTACATTTTTTCAATAGCTTGATAAATTAGTTTGTCAAACTCTTCTTGTGTCAATTGACCTGAGAGAACTTTCTCAATCAATTCTTGTTGATTTAAATTTTCCATATTATTTAGATTCATTTACGTGATTATTATATTTATTCTTCATTGCCTTTATCTTTTCCTCTGCTTCCTTGCAAGTCGCTTCCAAATCGCTAAGTCCTTCAATATTGTCTTCTGCTTGGAGGTCTAAGCTCAAATCATACATCAAATTTTCTACTGCATCCTTTACCACGTTTTCGACATTTGATTCATCAATATAGATGTTTGAGACGCTACTCTCCATGTATTCAACCATTCTTGTAAGCTCCTTCATGTCCTTCTCAAACTCTATTCGATTGACTAAGAGCATATCCTCCCCAGTTAGTAATTCAGTTAAATAATCAGTTAATTTTTTAATAAGTGTTTTCATAATGTTTAATTTATTTAATTGAGGGGTACTTAAGGCGACCCCCTTAACCTTTTTTAATTATCTGTTTAATATATACTCAACAGATTTTTGTGCTTGACTACTTGCGTAAATTATTTCCTTAGGGTTATTCTTAAGATGCTTAATCCAACCATTGATGTAGGCTTGACTGTTTCTCTCGTCACTCTTAGGATTTAGCCCAGTTAGATTAACCAAAAACATCGCCCCTAATTCTGCAACTAATTCTTCTTGACTATATGCCACCTTGTTATGGTTTGGAGTGTTTAAAGTGCTTCTATTCAATATTGATTCATGCCCAGTTGAGTGATTCAATTCGTGGAATAGAACTTTATAATAATCATCTGGAGTGACAAACGTTTCTTGAGTGCTCATGTATATTTTATGAAATGAGGGACTATACTTACAACCAACGTTATCTTTGTGTACTAGCGTGGGTTTTTTCCTCATATTAGTATAAACTTTTTCAGCTTCATCAATTGGTTCAAATACACTCCCTTCAATCACTTCATCAATACTCCATTTATCCTCAATACCCTCAACACAATCTAAATTAAATACTCTAAAATAACTTGCACTCATTGACTTGTTAACATCATCCATGGTGTAACCCTTTGGAATTACTAAATCTTCAATTTTGTTACCCTTTAAATATATTCTTTTACCATTTTTATCTGTTACAAAGAACGCTACCCTCCAGTTAACTACTATATGCGATTTGCTCCCCTTTTTAACTTTACCCCCTTGTTTCTTAGCTTGATTAAAGGTGATAAATTCTTTGCTTGAATACTTATTTACTATCATCGCCATGGATAACAATAATTGATTTATTCCTCTGTAAATTTTACCAGTTGTGTGGCTTATGGTCATTGTATCTTCATTACCAGCCCAAGACTTGAACCATGTCAAGCCTTGAGTTTGTAAGCCCTTAATTACTTCATCTGTGATGATTTGATAAATATCTTTTTTCATAATGTGTTTAGTTTTTTAGTTTAAAATTTATTTGAATTACATTGTTTAATTTTAATAATGTCTGGTCTAATTCCTCTTCCAGTTCCTTTATTCTTTTTCTTTGCTTTGCAAGTTCTTCATAAGCCTCAATGGTTCTTTTATTTGCTCTCGCAAGTTCTATCCTTTGTTTCAGTACCTCTTTTGTTATTTGATTTGTGGGTAACTGGTTAAATGTTGTTATCATAATGTGTTTAGTTTAAGTTATTGATTAACCTTGTGTCAATCATTTCTGTAAATCTACAAATACTTTTTTGATTTGCAAACTTTTTTTACATTAAAGTTATCAACAAAGTTATTAACAATTTGAAATGGTGGATGATTGCGATGAATGGAATATCAATAAGATAATAATGTATTCAATTGATAAAGTCAATAGCCAATAAATAAAGTTATCAACAATAATATTAACAATTTAAAAATGTAAAGAAAATTAACAGAGGTAAAATGATTCTAATGAAGAAACAAAAGCTTTTAATGGTGTAGGTCTAGAATAGATAGAAAGTCTGTTAAATCGCTTAAAAATGCCCTTCAAATTGATTTGTGGGTAATTGGTTAAATCTTGGGGGGTGTTACTCCATTTCTTTCTATTTGTCCTATAATTTTTATTATGTTAAACAGTTTTTTTTTGTCCTGATAATAAACATTATGTTAAATTGTGGGGGTGACTATAATAGAATGTCCATTCAAAAATCAAAACAGTATTTGTATAACTAAAATGCTTAAAAGTTATACAGTTTGTGGGGTGGGGTCTAATATATTGACTTTGTGTTTGCAGTTGCATGTAGCATATATGTATATAATACCACCCCTGAAAATTTCTGAAAAAAATTTTTAACCAGCAGTGTACACAATAGCTGTTACAAAACTAAATGGTGCACTTGTTTGATTTGCCTGAACTTCAGTGTGTCCTGACTTGTTTAGATTCTGCGAGATGTCCCTTATTATGTCAGACATGAACTCTTTTCTTACAGTAAGTGTTATTTGGTCTGGGTCCACGATGTCGCCTTCTGCAGCAAAAAATATGGATATGGTGCCAGTGGTTCCTGATGAGTATGATGAGAACATATATTTAAACGTATTCTTGTTAAATACATGCTCTTCTGTGTCTGCTGTAACTATAAAGTTTATTGTTCCCATTATTAGCAATACTTTCTTTTGCCTTTAGACATGCCTCCATGTTTGTATGTGTCGCCCATAGCGTCTGTGCCATACTGATTTCTAGAAACGTATCTTCTAAGTCTTTTATCTTCTTTCATCTTCTTTTTTTTCTCTCTAGCTCTTTGATTTTCTAGTCTTTTTTGCTCTTTCATTTGTTTTTTTGAAGATTCTGTGGTCATCTGCTCGTTTGTTGTAGGCATATCTCTGTCTGTTTTTCTAGGCTTTTTACCACCTATTTGCTTGCCTCTTAAAGTTGTAAATGTACCATCTTCATTAGGGTCTGTATACACTCTTCTAAAACCTTTTCTAGTGTATGTTCTAGCGTCACTCTCACTAGCACCTCTTTTCTTTATTCTTTTGCCATCAGAAACATCTACAAATTTTGATTCATCACTTGAAAGCTGCTTCATTTTAAACTTATCTGTAGGTATATCTCTACCTTTACCCTTTCTCTTAGACTTAAATTTCAGTGGGTTTCCTTCACTATCCTCACCTACAGATACGAATTTTCTTTGGTCTCTACCAAGCTCTTTTTGCTCCCTTAAAGACTTCATAACTCTAGCTCCAGCAACAACATCACTATCTCTACTTAGTTCGTCATCAAATTTTTTCTTTACCAAGCCTTTGTCTGTCTTACGACCAAAGAATCTTCTTCTAAAATTTTTACCACCTCTTTTGTCTTCTATTAGGTCCTCTGTTCTTCCTGCAGTGTTTATGCTTGAACCACCTTCTATATTTTTTTTGACGAAAGCCTCACTTTTTCTATCTGCTTTTTCAGGGTTCTTAGCTAGCCTTTCCTCTTGCCTTTCGCTTATGACCCTTTTTCTTTCTACTTTTGGTGCTCCTCCACCCTCTTCAAATATGTTTCTTTTAGGCTTTCTTTTATTGCCAGCCTCTCTATATAGTTTTTCTTCTCTAGATTTTAAGTATCTTCTCATTTTTTTTGTTCCTTTTCTATCGTATAATACACCTGAGCCTTCTAGCATCTCAAAGTCTAATCTTCTACCAGATGATTTTACCATTTTGTTTTTTCTTGTAGTTCCACCATAATTATATTTTCTAACAACACCACCCTCTTCTTTCATAGAGCCAAAGAAAGTACCTCTTGTTTTTGGCAATCCTTCTGCTCCAGACTGCATGCCATAAGCACCAGTTTCAAGTCTTCTACTAGTACCAGGAGACTTCTTATCTAGTTCTGCATATGCCTTAGCTCTTTGCTCCATAGCAAACTTTCCTGTGTCAGCAGCAAGTAGTCCATAGCCAACACCAGGAATAGCTCTAGCACCAATTCTACCAACTGCTTTTGAAGCACCTCTTGCGACTGCTGCCCTAGAGCCTCTAGATACAGCTTGTGTTGCTATTTCACTCTTAACATTTCTTTTTGCAAAATCACCAACACTGTCTGTTTTAGCAATACTTTCTTTTTTTGGCACTATTGATACATCATCTGCATCCTTCTTTAGTTTGCCACCTTCTTCGTACTTTTTAAGGTATTTTCTTTTCTTTGTTTTCACAACAGCTCCTTTTTTTGCTTCTGTTAATATTTTGTTTATCTGTTCTTTTTTTGATTCTGGTGCTTTATTGTATAGTGGACCAAGTAATCCACCTGATACTGCTGCCTCTAGATTCTTATCTTGAGAACCAGCAGACTTTGCCTCTTCCATAGCCTCTGCAGCTGGGCTATCTTCTTCTCTAGCCTTGCCTTTGCCTAGCATAGCACCAACGCCAAGAAGACCTCCACCAGCTATTGCAGCTAATCCTGAGCCACCCTTTTTCTTCTTCATCTTCTTAATTAGACCACCTAAAAAAAATTTTTTTGAATTTTTCTTTTTATATCTAGAGACTCTGCCTTTGGTATTCTTCTCTATCTGTGCCCTTCTTTTCTCACCCTTACTTAGTTCTGACCAGGTTGATGGCGTATCCTTAGATATTCTTTTAGTAGGTCTGAAAGTGTTTTCTCCACCTGTGTAGTCTTTTTTACCACGTGGTGTTCTCCAGTCCTCCTTGAACCATCTTTTTAATCTAAGACCTGCTGCTGTTTTTCTTACTGCCATTATTTTTTCTTTTTACCTCCTTCGCCCCAGTTGCTTGCACCCATTTTTCTACACTTAGCCATAGCACCACTTCTATAAGCAGAAGTCTTAGGTCCATACCTAGCTACTACTTTGTGATAACAAGCATCTTTTGTGGTTCCACCTTTTTTGTATATACCACCAGAAACATATTTTCTTTTCTTAGTCTTGTGTTTTTTTTGCACTGGGAAAGTAGGCTTCATGGTAGCACCTTCATGTGGTACAAAGTCTCCTTTGTGTTTCATTAATTTATACCTACCCTCACCTTTTTTCATAAAGTGAAAGCCTTTGGGTGGAGTTACACCACCTTTTTCCATTTTACTTTTTTTATTTGCTCTTACCATACAACCATGTTTACAGTTCCATTTTCTTAATGCTAAAGCTTTTCTAGTTGGTCTACCCTTCTCATCTTTCATGGGACCTTTAACACCACTCATTCT
>TARA_R100000231_G_scaffold74885_3_pt1 | contig 13861 bp, 5 predicted proteins | sample TARA_R100000231 | Tara Oceans TARA_R100000231 (sample SAMEA2620565) | marine metagenome | biome: marine biome (ENVO:00000447); feature: surface water layer (ENVO:00002042); material: "saline water (ENVO:00002010), including plankton (ENVO:xxxxxxxx)" | depth 5 m | reverse complement strand
CTATCTTTTTTAAGACTAGGTTTATCAGATTTTTTAGTTTTATAATCTGCAAACCCCATATTTTCTCTTTTAAACAAGTTCTTATAATTAGTTCTTATTTTAAGTATTTCCATACTAGAAATTGTTTGCTCGTAGGTATCTGCTAAATAAGCTTTGTAAGACTCGGGTATAACTAACTCACCTTTCTTTTCACCAATAACACCCATTTCTTTTCTTATAATCTCAACTAAATCAGGTATTAAAACATTTTGTATTTCTTGTACTATATTTTTAGGATTTGACTTTATTAATTCTGCAAGTTTAATCCTTGTAGTTTCTTTTATAAGTGCTGAACTTTCAACATCTAAATCAGCTAAACTTGTAAGTTGTCTAGCTTTTGTTTGAACTAGTTTTGTTTTTACACCTTCTGTTTTTTTAGTAGTAGCAACATCTTCTGTTGTTAAAAACTTCGTGGCTTCATCAAAATCTGCTTTTGAAAAATCAGGCACTATAGTAGGATTTTCTTTAAAAGTATCTAACATCCTATAGTTAATTCTTTTGTTTAAATAACCATATAAAGAATCATTTATTTTAGGATTAAAACTATTTATATCAGTTTTACCTGTTTTTGATGGGTTTAATAGCCTAAATAAAATTTCAGCTTGCACTTCTTGTCTAACGTTTTCATCTGCTTTTAACGAAGGTCTATTATTAAAATAATTATCAACTTGTACTTTTGCCATAGCAGGTAGTTGATTTGTTATTTCTTTGTTAGAAGGATCAAAATTTTTTGCCTTACCTATTTCATCTAATGTTTTTTTAACAGCTTTCTGAGCTGTTGCTGACATTTTTTTACTTTGCAAACTCGGATCTTGTTTTGCAAACTCAGAAGCTCTTTCTGTAAGTATACCTTTTTTTATATTTATAGAATAATCTTTTATAAAATTAAAAGTTTGTCTAGCGCTTTGAAACTCTTTTTTATAACCAAAAATTTTGTTTAAAACTTCCTGAAAAACATTTGCAAGTTTATTAAAAACACTTTCATCATATTTTATTTCACCGTCAACAATAGAATCTGAAAAAGCTGTAAATAATTCTTCAGTTGTAAAAATACCATCTCCTGTTACGCCATAAGATTTAGCTAATCTGTCAAGAACTGTATTTCTGTCTGTTTCACCTAAAATATTTAAAAAGTTTGTATTAAGTTTTGTTTTTTGCTCTGTAGTTAATTTATCGTAAGAATTACCTATAATACCATGTAATAATTCATGAGAACCTACACCTATAGCACCTGTTTCTCTAGCAACATCTCTATTTATAAATATTTTACCTTTGTCAATAGCACCATCAGAGTTGGCATCGTCAGGAAACATTTTAGCAAACTCTTCTTGAGAAAGTTCTTCTTGCTCTAAACCTAACTTTTCTGCTTCTTCTGCTGTTTTTTCTAACGATGTTTGTAGTAGTTGTTCTTTTGCCGACGCACTAATTAATTCTATTTGCTCTGTTAATCTATTATTTTGATTACTTAAACTTCTTACACTATAACCAAACTCTTTTTTAGTTATTTGATTTGTTTTTAACTTATCTACTAATGAAAAATACTTAGACCTAACGTCGTCTTTTTGGTTAATTAAATTTATTAACGATGCTTTTTGGTCATCATTTAAAACATCTGCAACTTTTCTTTTTTCTAATATATAGTTTTTTAAATCTAACTCTTTTTGCTCTATTTCTTGCTCTAAAGCTTCTTTAACTTCATTGTCTCTAGTAGAGTTTTTTGCAAGAGTTAATTCAGCTATATTTTTTATTGAAGAACTTATTTTTTTAACACTTGCGTTATCACTTCTTAAAGCTCTATTTATAATAGTACCACCACTACCTACACCAGCAGAACCAACAAAACCATTTAAATACGCTTCAAATCCTTTTTCACTAAAAGTATTATCAAAAAATGCTTTTGTAATTTCTTGAGCGCTTTTATCTTGAGCCGCAGCTTCATTTACACCTTCAACACCACTTTGCAACCACTCTGTTATACCTTCTTTATTACTTGTTAAAAGTAAATTTGTAATAAATTTGCTAGAAGCTTGATTGCCTAACATAAGTTTTGTTATACCTTTAAAACCTATATATTCAAGACCACTAGCTACAAGACCTAAAGTAAGAGGAATCGCTATTTCAGTTTCACCATTATCAATAAGTTTGTTTAAAGCTTCAGGATCATCTTTACCATACAAGTTTTCTGCTTTAGTTGTGTTATAGTCAGTATACATTGGTGCTATTATTTGAAATGGTAGACTAATACCACCTGTTAACATAGCCGGTACAACAGTTTCTACCATTTGAATATTAGCATTAGCAATGCCACCAATAAAATCAGAGGCATCACCTTGTTTAAAGCCTTTGACCATACCTTCGCCAGTATCTTTTATTAGATACTTATTTACACTGTCTATTTCTTTGTATTTTTTCTTTAAAAACTCATCAGCTTTTTTTTGTCTTTGTGCTACAACAGAAGAGTCGTAGTTTTCTAAAAATCTTATTCTATCAGCATTAGTTTTAAAACCAGTTGGATCACCTGTAGGGCTTTTGTAAGGATCTTCTGGATTTAAAGTTTTTAAATATTTCAACTCCTCAGGATCATAATCTACATCAGTATCTGCAACTTTAAAAATATCTGTAGCTAAAGCAGGTAATTGATTTGCAAAAACATTATATAATCTATAAGGTACATTTTGTACAGAGTTTTGTAAAACTTCTAAAGTTTCTTGTCTTTCTTCTTTATCAGTAATTAAATCACCTATTATATTTCCAATATTATAAATACCAACACCTATTCCAGTTCCAAAACCAGGCATATTTTCAAAAGCCGTCTGTCTAGCAATATCACCTGGATCTTGTTTTTTTGTTGGCGTACCTTCTGTTATATAATATGTTTTCATTTATTGCACAGTTCTTTGTCCATAATTTATTAAATGGTCAATATCTTCAAACCCTAAATTAGGTCCAGGTGATAAAGGTCTATATTCATAATTAACTGTTCCATCAGAGTTTTGGCTTATAGCTACTTTATGATAATATCCTTTTGCTAACACATTTCCACTACCGTCTTTAACATTAGAGTTTGGCTGTATATATTCAAGCTGAACATTAGAATTAATGCTTTTATAAACCTGAGCTATTTGCTCTTCTGGAGTTGCATTTACGCTTTGCCTTTTCTTATTGTCATCGCTATAACTAATTCTACTTCTATTTATAAACTCGTTATATTCTTTTTTAGCTTGGTTATATTTTATTGATTGAGCTTCGTCAGATTTAGTTCCTGGAAAACCTTCATTGTATTTAGGCGCTGCTTCATAAGCTTCTTTTAACTTAGTCATGTTGTAAGTTTTGTAAGCTTCAATAACTTTATTAGGATCTTTAATAAGCTCGTCTTTGTCTTTATCTTTAAATTGTTCATTTAAAAACGTGTCATCAGCTAAAGCATAATCTAAAGCGCCTTTAGGTCCAAGCTTTTGAAATAAAGAATTTATAGCTATTGTATGAGATTCTTTTAACTGATCATATGTAGAGCCTTTAACTGTAGATCTGTGTTTTTGAGCAGCCTCTACTAACCCTAAAAACGTTTGTTGTCCTGTAAAACTTTGTTTAGCAACAGCAAAATCAGACCAAGACTTTGACGTGCCTTCGCCATCAGTGTAATTAAACGTACCGTCTTCGTTTAATGTCATCGAATCATATATACTACCGTTTTTTAAATTTTCAAAAGTTAATTGATCAAGCTTTGAGGTAGCAGGTGAAAAACTAGGATCATCTAATGCTGCTTTTCTTTTAACAGCAATATCTTCTAAAGTAGCGCTTAAATTTTCAAACTTACTACTAACTCTATTCATTGTTTCAATAGCGTCTTTATATCTTTGGCTTTGTGGGTTTATACCAGAAGCAACAATTTTAGCAGCGTCTGTATACTCTTTTTTATTATTAGCAAGATATTGACTTACTTTACTTCTTAATTGCTCAGGCACTTTGTCAATAGCAACACCAGCTGGCATAGCAGCAGATAAAGCCGCGGTAGTAGCTTTGCTTTTTTCTAACATACCGCTTACAGTTTTGTCTATAGAACCAACTAAAGATTGTAGACCACTTTGTTGTGTTTTAGGTGTAGTAGCACCTGATTGTCTTCCTAGTTTATAAAAATCTATTGCCATAATTTATTATATATTAAATACTGATCTTTGACTATACTCAACTTCTTCTAGTTTTCCTGTATAAGGATTTCTTCTTTGCACAGTTCCATAGCCTTCTTCTCCAGCTGAAGATGTATATGGATTCGTTCTATTGAATTTTGCTTCAGGATTTGAAAAGACAAATTTATCTGTAAAAGCATCAGTAGTTTCTCTACCTAAGAAAGTGTCCATTTTAAACCCGTCTTCTGTAAATCCACCACCTGAAGCAAATCCTTGTAAACCAGCGCCAAGTATATCACCTACACCACCCATAATAGCTTGGTTTTGCGCTTGCATGCTAGCTCTAAAATCTCTTTTAGCTTGTTGTCTACCAGCTTTTAACTGCATTAGATTCATTTGTCTTTGTCTTTCATTTTCTTGTCTTGTTGCTTCTCCGCCTAATACAGTTCTTCTAGCTGCCTGCTCCATACTTTGAACTCTAGCAGCTCCTTGAGCAGTCATACGTTGATTTGCAGCTTCTTGCTGTCCTATACTAGCAGATATTTGTTGTCCTTGTAATTGTTGTTGATTAGCTAATGCTTGTGCTAAACCAGCTATACCACTACCACCAGCAGCGCTTTGCAAATTAGATAATAAATTAGCTCTAGCCTGAGCAGCTTGTTGAGCTTGAAACTGCGCTTGTTGTTGATTAATAGTTAAGTCTTCAAATGTATTTTCAAACGTTGTTGGTAAATCTTCATAAGGATTTGTTATTTCTAAAGACTGTAAATCATCTCTAAAGCTTTCATATTGACGTTGCGCTCTTTTATTTTCATTTCTTAATCTTTTTCTTTCTTGTATACCACCAATAATAGATGTAGCACCTTTTATAACCCCTAAACCAAGAGCTACAGCGCCTATGAATTTTGCCGGACTTTTCTTTTTACCTACTGCCATGTTTTATTGTTTATTTATTTATAATTACACTTTTTACGTGTTATTTACTACTTTGTACTATTTCAGAGCCAACAGAAAATAGCTCTACTTTTTCTTTTGAATTATTTATTAATTTTGCTTCAGCAAAATAACCTTTTAAACTTGTTAAATTTACTTTGTTGTTTTTTCTAAAAGCTATAAAAGCATCTGTTATATTAGGAGGCACTGTCATAGTATTGTTACTAATAACTAAAGTTGGTTGAAGATATTGATCGTTAATGCTAACAACCGTGCCAAGCTCTTGCATTGTAGATGTTGAAGCAACATTGTAGCCACCGCCTTGAGATACAGGTGTGTAAAAAACAGTGTCACCAACTGCGACTGAACAATTTAAAGGTTTTGTAAAAGTTAATGTTATTTGCATATTATCCTACTGTTAAAATATTATCTAAAGCTAACGTTATTGTTACATCGTCTATACCATATTGCAACACTTTTATATCAGCAGTTATTGTTGCATTTCTACTACTACCAGTAAAAGTTACTGTTTGACCATTTTCTAGTGTTTGTGCGCTACTAGCAGTTATATTTACGCCAGCACTAACAGCGTCTACATGCGGAGAAGAATCTGTAACGCCTATTCCAGTCATTAAAACTGTATCAGCGGCTTTTATTCCGTCTGTACTGGTTAATGGTATTGTTGTGCTATTACTAACAGTATCGTCTGTTGTTGTTACCACAGGATCTAGTGTTAATGTTAAATTACTAAACTCAAGTACAGTGTTATTAAATGTTTCAAGGTTTTCATTTGAGCCAGTAAATGTCAAAGTAACTCCTGAGTTCCAAGTTGAACTATTACTAATTATTATTGTACCGCCTGGACTATCTGATATTATTTCAACTCCTTCAGCATTTGTACTTTTTATTTTTGGTATTGTATAAACATCTTCTAAGTCTGAAGATTTATTATAATCTTTATAACCAGGTATTACTTGTCTTACAATAGAATTAGAAGCTATACCTGTGCCAGATACGTCCATACGAGAAGAAAGTTTACTAATATCGGCTACTTCTATATAATGCGTTTCTCCAGTAGCGTCAGAAGCAGATGTTGTAGTTGTTGTAGTTGTAAATTCAAAGTCACTATCACTAAGCTGTTTAGCTATTATAAATTGACTAGTACTTAAACTTACTGGCCAGTTTATAGATGCTGTGACTGGAGTTACTATTCCAGAGTCTATAGAACTACTAATACCAGTAACGGTAACATTGCTTGGTAAAGTGTTGTAACTACCACTACTTGCCGCAGATGACAAAGAAAACGTTACCGTAGTATCTTTGTACTTATATATTTTTGGTAATATGTAAACTTTATTTGTTGATAAATTAGCATTTAAAACTGTGTCGTTAACAGCATATAGCGTAATGTAATAATGATCGTCATCTGTTATAGCTGGAAACTGTATACTACCAGTATAACTACCACTTTCATCTAATGTTTTTACGTCTAATCTGTCTGGCGTAGCTGTAAAAGCTAAAGCAACTTTTAAATCACCGTTTTTATCTACTTCTTCTGAAAAATTATAAAAATGACTATCTTCATTTGTTGCTGTCATTGTAAATTGAGCGCCAGGATCTCCTACAACAGTAAATTGTCTAACTGTTAGTGCGGAAGTCATTGCAGATGTATTAAAAATTATATTATTTATTGTGAACATATTATTGTGGATTTATACGATCTGTATCATGTACAAAATCAAAGTTTAAATATACATCGTTAGCAGGCATTATAAAGCCTATGGTAGCATGTACAACTAGTCTTTCAGGAAACCACTCCATGCCAGGTATTAAATAGTTGCCACTAGTATCATAATCTTCTTCAACATAAAAATCAGTTACACTAGCAGTTAAAATAGAACCGTCAGGTTGTATAAACTCTAGTTTTTCGTCATCTAATTGCCACTCGCAAACCGTTTTAGGAACATCACCTTCTGAATCAGCGTAACCATTATCAGGAATCCAATTTGGTTGATCTGAAGTGCTATTACCTATAGTAGCTCCGTTGGCAAGATATACATTTCTACCAGCTGGACTTCCAGTGTCAGGATCAATATTATTTACATAAAGCGATGCTGCAACTAAATTATTTTGTGCATCACCTAAAAAAGTTGAAGCGTCTGTCATGTCAGCGCCAGGCCCTTCAGGACCACCAGTATGAGGAAAATCAAAAACAGCTAAAGCTAGTTGTAATCCAGTGTTACTCAATTGTAATCTAGGTCTAAGCATAAAAGATATTGTTTCAGTAACAGCGCTACCGGCAGTGTAAGTGTTAGAAAAAGTAGTTTGTCCACCAACAAGCTCTAAATTTTTAGGCATAGTAGGCAAGCTATTTAAATTCAATGTTCCTAATGTAGAAGTGGCAAAGTCATATTCAGGAACTTCTGACGCAAAAGGTGGGTCAGTATAATTAGTAAAAGCGCCGCTATGCACTACTTGAGATTCATTTACATACACATTAAAAGGAGTAAGCAAATAAGCGCATGACCCATCATCAATTGTTGCCGTAGCATCATAATTATCAGCGTTAGAGTCTGTACAGCCATATACAGGCTCATCTTCATCAATATCTATAAATATATCAACATCACTAATTAAACCATTAGGACCAGCCGGCGCAAACTCTAAAAACACAAAAGCTCTAATATATTGCGGGTATACGTTGTTTGTTATTGGAGTATTAGAATTATTTGGATTCCACAACTGCCAACTAGCTAAATCTTCATTGTTTTCAGGTGAAAACTGAGTGTTAATCATTTGGCCATTATCGTCTTCATAAACTTCTACCCAGATAACTTTTGTCCATGCGACACCAGATACAACTTGGTCAGTTAATATTTGACCGCTAGATCTATGAGATTCAAAAGGTCCTTGAACAGAACTTTGCACGTTACTTGTTATTTGTGGTAAAATACAAACAGTGCCGTTTGCGGTAGATCCCGCAAAAGGAGTAAGACCAAACGTGTTTGTATTAACAACACCGTGGGGTGTCGTAGGTGGAGTACAAGTATTATTAACGTTATTTGTTGCGCGCCAATCAATAAATCTATACAAGCCGTCAAAATTTATGTTACCAGCTATTAAAGGATATTGATAAATGTCTGATGTTATTTTTAACTCTACGTAAGGCGTATTATTAGTAGAGCTATACTTTATAACAGTAGGATTTAAAACATCAGGCTCTGTTATGATTTCAACGTTATAATTATTGTTTGAATTAAAAGTTACTGGCATGTTAAATTATTTAATTATCATCATCATTTAAGTCTTGCACTGTTATACTATATCCTGGGTAAACACAAGAACCATCATCAGCTTGAGCGGCTGGGTTATAGTTTAAAGCTAGTGGATCAGTACAACCAGAAACAAGCGGATTACCACCACCACTACCACCGCCGGGTTGTGGTCCACTGCCACCAGGACTAGTGCTAAATACACAAGACCCATCATCAACATTAGCTGCTGGATCGTAGTTAGAAGCGCCAGGATTTGTACAGCCATATATTGGTAACACACAACTACCATCATCAACGTTTGCGTTTGGATCGTAATTTAAAGCGTTAGGATTTGTACAACCATTTATAATATTAGCGGCTAAAATACAACTACCATCATCATAAGTCGCTGTTGGGTCGTAATTTACAGCACTTGGGTCCATACAGCCGGGTATTGTTACCGTAGGTGTTGGCGGAGTATATACACAACTTCCGTCATCAACTGTTGCAGTTGGGTCATAATTGTCAGCTAAAGGATTTGTACATCCGTTGACGACTGGATATAAACTAGGGTCAAACGTAGAAGTGTTAGCTCTACCTATACCTTGAAAAGAAAACTCATTTGTTTTTAAATTTTTATTATCGTTTTCTCCTTTTATATAGTTAAACCACTTACCTTCTTTTTCTATAAACTCTGTTACACTACCTTTTTGCTTATCAGTTTCAATTGAAACAGCCGACCAACCTTCTTTATCAGTTAAATTATAATACCCAGTACTAGCGTTTGTTGTTTCGCGATTAACTTTTGATTGCGAACCTTCATAGTTTAAAGTTTTATAAGTTTTTATCACGTCAGGCGCGTCATTTAGCAATACTGTTACAGATGAAGGTGTGTATTCACCGTAAAAAGTATTTCTTTCTACAGGTACTCCAGACGCACTAGTTTCTACGTGATGTTGATAAGGCAAAGCATTTTTTAAAGTATAATAATTATTTCCAACACTTATAGCTTGTTCTGGATAAAAAGATTTAAAACTAGACCAACCTCTTACTTTTTCTTTGTATGAAACTGTAACGTTATTAGAGGGTACTGTTACATTGTATTCACCTTTTTTATCATCATAACTACCAAGCACAATAGATTTTTTTTGAGCAAATAAATCTTTGAAATAATCAGACATGCCATAGTCAGATATAGGCGTTATGCCGTCCATTGACAGTCTAAGTACAGCGCCTCTTTGTTGGTCTGTAAAATAAACTCTATAATTATCTGCGGCAAAACTTTCAGGATTTGTTGATATACCGTAATCACCAGCAAAAGGTAAAGTTTGCCCTAAAACACTCGAAGTTGCTACAATATTTACGTTTCCATCTGCGTTAAACAAAGCATCTTTATTAGCTTGTATTCTTACAACTCTATCTTCACAAAAAACAAGTAAATCTGTATTTCTACTAAACAACTTTTGTATGCTACCATAAGTTGGATTTACGTCTTTAGTAATTTTTTCTGCTTGTATAAATTGATTTAAGTTATTAACACCTGTATCACTATTATATATACCTGAATATATTAAACCTGACTGTCTTTTTTCAGCTCTGTAAGTTTCTTCAAGCACTGTGCTTGCTTTAACTCCTTTATCTAAAGTAACAGCATTAAAATCATCTCTTATTCTGTTTGATTCTACACCATTATTAAAAGAATAACAATTAAACCAAGAAAGTGCAAATGGATTTGTTGAAACACTAGTATATACCACGTACTGTGTTGTATTTCCTGTTGTAGCTTGATGCGCGTTTGATTGTGCAACATTTATATATAAGCTTGTATAACTATCATCTGGTCTTGTAAAAAATACTCTAACAGCAGGTTTTCCTATAGGCGCGTATTCAACAAGATCAATAGGTGTATTAAAAGTTACGACATTATCTTGCCAGCCTCTAACAACTGTAGTTAAGTTTGGATTTATTGTGTCTGGTCTTGCTGGGCAAGTAACAACACTACCTACAGGTGCAAATAATGAACCTTTATTATTTTGTAAACTTATTGGTAAATATTCGCTAGCTTCATAATAAATATCTAAATCAGCTGTTTTCTTTGGTTCTGTTTCAAATATTGCTGGATCATCAGTAATTAAATTACCTGCATTATCATCTAATTTTTCTTCAATAAATTGTATTGCTACAGCCGTGCTTGCATTAGCAGTGTTTAATAAATTAGTATCAAAAAAATGTTGAACTTGCGTATCATCACCAATAACATCGCTTAAACTACCTAAGTTTATTTTATAAGTAATTCTTCTATTATTTGCAGCACAAAAAGAGTTAAAAAATGGCTCAAGATTAGTAGAGTAAGATCCATTAATTAAATAATTGTAATAAGCGCTAACTAAATTTGCATAATTAGTGTGATTATATCTTTTTTCAAGTTCAACTGATTTTATTTTAAAAATTTTATCATTTCCTTTAATTCTAAATCTATTATTTGAACTTATTCTGCTTATAATATCTTTTAACTCTTCGTCTCTACCGCCGTAATTATCTTGATATTGATTTAAAGAATCTATGTTGTTTCCAGGCTGCCATATTTCAGGCCTATTCATATGCCTAAACATTAATTCTCCTTGACCGTTAATACCTGGTTTGTCGTTATTTGCTGATACACCTATTTTTGAAAAAGATAATTCTATATACCACTCTCCATTTTCTTTATAAATACCTTTACCAAACTCAACATCATTTCCGCTAGTGTCTATATTTCTAGTAAATCTTACATGATTAACATTATTAGTATCATCGTTATCTGCGCTACCAGCTGGATGAACACCGCAATAAGCTGCCCTGTCTATAAAAAATCCTCCAATTCTTTTATCGCTAGGATTTTCTGGAAATAAAGGATTACCACTACCAGTAGAACCAAAATTATTAGCTCCAAAATCTAATAATGCTTTCCACTCTTCTTTACTATTTGTTCTACCTATAGAAACGTTACCATTGCTTTGGTTTGAAGTTTGTGTAGTACCTGTACCGCTGCTTATTGCAGCTGTATCAGAAAAATAATGTAAATGTGCTACATTTTTAATTTCATAATTTATTATAGCAGAAGTTTTAGGAAGTATTGTTGTTTGAGCAACACTATCAGCGTTAATTTTAACAAAAAACACACCTTTAAACTCTGGCTTATTTTCTACTTCAGCAGAATATATAACCATGTGAACTTGCGGGTTAATATCTATAACGCCGTTAGCATCGTTTGTATTTGGATAATTAGTGTAAAGCAAGTTTGCATCCGAAGTAGTAAATAATTCTTCTAAAGTTATATTGTAAGCACCAGCAGCAGGACTAGTGCTAACAGTTTTAATTTTATATCTTTGAGTATAATTGTGATCAGAATCTCTAAAAGCAACATACAAGTCGTCTGTTATTGTATCTAATGGAGTTGCATTTAAATTTGTATATGTAGTTTTGTCTATTTCAAAATATCTACTATTTGATTGTGGGCCATTTAAATTAAAAGTAACTTGCGCAAGATTTGTACTATTAGGATCAGTACCAACATTTAGCTCTGTTATAGGCTTTATTTGTGTTTTTATATAATCAGGCGCTTCGTTTTCTATTGCTAATACTTTATACTTAGCTTCTTCTCTAATTAAATCGTTAGAATCTGCAGCTTTTTTTAATATTAAAAACGTATCTATGTCAACTTTATTTCTTTCAGAAGAAGGAAAAGCTAACCATAAATCACCGTCTGATGCTACGTAAACTCTATTTAAAGCAAGGTTGTAATATTCTGTAGAAGTTTCTTTTACATAAATTTTAAAATATTCTGCCCATGAAGGAGGAGCAGTTTTAACTTGGCCTTTAATTTTTGTTTTGTAAGCAGCGTGCCTTTTTGGAATTTTAAATTGTGATTCGTTATTAGTAAATATAGGGCTTTGTCTACCATATTTATCTAAATAAGCAATACCTATTTGATAATCTCTTAAAGATTTTAAAGATTTTTGACCTTCGCCTAGTATAATTTTTTCTTTTATAGGAAAAGCGTTACTTGTAAAATTACCTTCGTAATTTATATTGTAATACTCGTTGTTTGTGTATCTAGAAATATAATCACCAATTAAAACAGGCTTATTAATAACATTGTAATTTTGCTCGTAATTACCATAAACTAATCTATTGCCCGTAATTTCTTGAGCCAATGCGTTTTTAGGCACGTTGTCATAAGTTCTTAATAGTTGATTCTCAGGTATTGCAGCATAAATTAAATCAGCTGTTATTTCATATAAATTAGCACTCCAATTATTAGCTAGATATCTATCACTAGCTAAACTTCCTAGCGTTACTGAAGGCTCGTCAAAATATTTTATTTTATCAACTAAATATATTATAGGTGAATCAGACTCTGTGTAAAGTATATCAACTTGAACAACATCTTTAGGCATATCAGCAGTTATAAAGTTTCTTAATTTTAAAGAAACTAAATTATTTTCCATTGCTGTATTATATGCTTTTTTAGGGCTATACTCAAAAAATCCTGGTTTAAACACAGGGTCTGTAAAAGAAGAAATAGTAGAGTATTCACCACTAGCATACTTATATCTATAACCGAATCTAATAAATTTACGAGGAAATATTAATTGTTGACTTTCGTTTTCACAATTATAATTAATTAAAGACGTTGGCGTTGTTTGAGATATAGAAACTAACTCAAAAGTATATGTGTTCATAGGGTTTAAACCGCCAGAAACATCATCTATAATTTTTATTCTAACTTCATATTCATCAATTATACTTGCTGTAGAGTTTACATTTAACATTTTTATAATACTATTAACAGCAAAAGAGCTATTACTAGGAATAAAAGTAGAAAAAGAAATAGTACCTTGATCACCAGGTGACATTAAAGTTCCAGTATTATCTGCAAAATCAAACTCAGCTTGTGCTGAAATTATTCTGTCATACACTGGCTCAACTGTTAATTTTCCTTTTGGAGATGGTTTTATAACAGTTATGTGTTCTTTTTTAAAATTAATATTGCTGTTTATATTATAACCTCTTTCTTCAACAACAAGCTTTGTATGATACCAACCACCTTGATTAGTTCCTTGTTCACAAAGCTTTACGTTTATTTTTTTTGGCTCATTAAAACCGTCTGTCCAAAAAAGATAATCATCAATAACGTTTATACCAGTTATTAATCTGTCGCCAAATTCTAACACATCGCCGATAGTGTCAACAAAAACAAAAAAAACTTGATTGTCTTTGTATTTTAATATTAAACTTTTTGTAGTATGATAAACAAACCAATAGAAACAATTTTCTTTTTCATCAGCAACAACGCCAACACATTTAGCGTTAAGAGCAAACTCGTTTGTTTCAAACAAATTTAAATTACCTAATATATTTTGTACAGCACCAACGTCAGAGCCCTCTGAAGTTGACACTTGTATATTCATAGCATCTCTATATTGACCATTTTCTATCAGTCTTTCATCAAGGTCTTTATTCATT
>TARA_R100000231_G_scaffold57174_1_pt1 | contig 13876 bp, 25 predicted proteins | sample TARA_R100000231 | Tara Oceans TARA_R100000231 (sample SAMEA2620565) | marine metagenome | biome: marine biome (ENVO:00000447); feature: surface water layer (ENVO:00002042); material: "saline water (ENVO:00002010), including plankton (ENVO:xxxxxxxx)" | depth 5 m | reverse complement strand
AATTGATTAGCTTTCTTTGGCACACAATTACTATATACCCTCCTCCTAGAAAAATAAACAGCAATAAGAAAATTCGCATAGTTTGCTCGTAAGGAGTGTAAAACTCCTAGAAATTGCTAGGAGTAAACTCTAATCTAGGAGTAAATCTAGGAGTAAATAAGTATTGGTATATAAGGATAATAGACTAAAATTCCTAGACTCCTAGAAAAAAGGGCTTATTTTCCAAAAAAGTTTTTTTAAAAAATTATTTCTAAGCAGTGGGTATATGCTGGTTCTAGGAGCGTGTACCTTAGAACCATTCTAAACTACACATTTTCCTTGCTTCACGCAGCCAGTTTGATAGGGTATCAGAGTGACTAATTTCATTAAAAGCTCTCTTGAATCAACTAAGGAGGAAAAAATGACTTGACTACACAATCTATATCAACTAATGGAAGGGCTTGATTATGTTTCATAATCATTTCTTTCTAAGTTAGTTGGAGAAGGGTCAGCCCGGGAGACTGAGCTGGCCCTTTTTATTTATTATTTACCCATGAGTATTACCCCCTTGATAGTTTAATACCCGCAGCTTTTAATTATTAAATAGCAGTGACTAAATTAGAAATAAAAATAGTGGTGCACAGGTCAACTGCATGTCTCAAATGTTCTAAGTGTTTTCGATGATATTTTTTAGACTCAGATTCCCTGCAATTACGATATTTTATAAATTGTTCTGAATATTTTTTCCAAGCAAAATTTCTCGGAGAGAATTGAATATGGCCATCCATGATAGCTTTTTTATATTTTTCTTTTACATGTTCGGGCTCAAAACCTGCATAATAACAAACAGTATGAAAATCAGTAACATTCGACATAATCCATGCATGAGCCTCGCATTTATATATTGAAGGTTTTCTCTCCTGGCTTTTCTGTCCTGCGTCTTCGATTGCATTGCACAGCACTCCTCTCCATAGTTTCTCTTCAGGTTCTACGTCTGTTGATAACAGCTGAGCTGCGAAACTAGTGCCCATAAGTTTTAATAAGGAAAGAGAGTAAGTCACGATAGTATATAGTTCCTTCTATTTCATTTCTGTCTTTTTTAGATCGTTCATAATCCAGATGTACACTATTGATTACGCCGTGTATATCCTCGCCGCTATGCTTTTCTTGCTCAGGAACTTTGTGAAAGATATCTCTTGCCATTTCATTATTATAGTTATTTTTCGGCATCTTTTCCACCTTTGACCAGTTTAAATTTGTACAGCTTTGCTTTCTTTTCTATCTTTTTTTCTTTTCTGAATTGCCACACTGCCGTTATATCAGCCATAAACTGCGGATCGAATACATCTCTGTAACCTAACTTATCGCCCATGTATAAGCGAAACATATTGTTACTTACTAATTTATATTCTTTGTGAGTTAGCTTATCAGCTAAGATATTTAAACTTTGTATGAGAGGATTAATGAATCGTTCTTTTTTGGCCACGAATGAACTCCTCAAGTATTTTGATTAGCGTCAAAACATAATCTGTTTCGATTACGTCTGGTTCGTGTTTCGTGGTTCTTTTTCCATGTTCAAAGTGACCTGCACCCCTACACTCTTTGCACGTTTGTGTTTCTGAATAAGGGATAATTCTTACGTACCCATTACCATTACAATTCTTACAAATTTTATAAGGATCACCTAATTTTCGATTCATTTTCTTTTTATACTTCTTTTTTGGCATGAGTAAAGGGTTTTGTTCTTGGGTTTTTATTCTTTGGCCATCTACACATGAACTTCTGTGCAACTGTATTCTTCAAATCCTTCTCGTCACCAGTTACAATGATAATATCGTGGCCATTTTCATGAGCATGTACATGGTGAGTGATATAGTTATTCACAGGAATTTCTCTTGTATTGCTTCTCAAATCATCAAGATAGTTATCTAAATCAATACAATCCTTATCTGACATCATAACATATCCTTCCACTTATAATGTTTTTTTAAGTCAGCTTCCCTGTCTGCAACCATCTTAGCTCTCGTATAATTTCTTTCTATTTTTAAATACTTGCTTGTCTTTGTCTCATTTAAATATTGCTCTAGCAGCTGAAGTATACTTTTTTTAATCATCTCATCAGTTTGATACTCAGGTTGATTATGTGATGAAACCTCAAAATGTAAAGTTGCTTTGTAATCAAAATTCTTTTTAGACATTTCTATTCCTCCTAATTATTTTTGCTTGTTTTCTCCAGGCCCATGCACTTATTGATCCTGTTACTCCCATGAGCCATATGTAAAACTTTAACCTCATCTTTTTTCTGTGTAATCTTCTGTATGGCCATACTCTTGTCCATCTCCTAAGATACGCATCATTTCTTGACAGCTGAGATTTACATTTTCTTTTAACTTCGCTAACTCTCGTTCTGTTTGATTGAGCTTAGTTTGTATGTTCTTATTGATTTCTTTTAACTTCCTGTTCTCTTGTTCTAGACTAGGAAATACATCTATACCATTGAAAGCTTTCGCTAAATCACCCATCGGATCCATATTTTCAGAGTCTAAATCTGGTGTAAGTTTATCACTCATTTTTTACCTTTCCCGTTTGGTTTTAATATTTGTTTTTTGTATGCTTCCACTGACATATTTTTTTTCTTTGCCTGGAACCCTACATATTCATTTACCAGTTTAGATATCATTGATGCAGGTGATCTAAATTTTTCTGTACATAGACCTTGCAACAATTGATAGTCTGGTTTTCTTACCGCAACAGATTTAAATTTATTTATATCCATGTTTTTTTAACTCCTCTTTCAATTGCTTTTTATTTTTGATGCTGACCTTTGGTAAAAAGATATAAGCTCTTTCAAAGTATGGATTGTTGTCACTAAAATCCCAACCTTTTCTTTTGCTCAATCTTGTTATGGCTGCGTATTGTTTATCTTTCCAATCTAGATCTAGAAAAGCCATATAGCCATCCCAAGAAATAGTGTTAGTTTAGGAAATATAATTGCGAGAGCAAATATTACAGCAATTAGTATTAACCAATCACTCATCTGCTCTCCAATTCATTCATCGCTAATTGAGTACATAGATCTGTTGGTAAAGGTTTTACATATTCATCTCTTACAACGACATGCACATTCTTAAGTTTACCTGCAATCTCATCAAAAGTTTTACCCTCTGATAATGCAAGATCTATTTTTTCAACCAAACCTTTGAACATTTTTGATTTACTTTTTAACATTGTTTTTTCTCCTATCCCATCAATATAAGAATTCCCACTATCAGTGTCAACCACTATTTTGTGATATTATTCCGTCATGAAAGAATTTTTTATGATGGGTATGTTATGCCTAATTAACCCTGTTACAGGTCACGAACAATGTGCTTTTATACATGAGAACCCAATAATGTTTTACACAGAAGAGGTTTGTCATGTTGAAGCTGTCAAAAAAGTCAATGAAATGGGGGTTAATTTAACTGCAAGAGGCTTTGAAATAACTCAATTATACATGAACTGCCTTGTTGACAAGAATCGTTTAAATACTTGATTTTACACTCAATAGTTGATAAGATTATCTTATGAAGCAATATCGCTTTCAATGTTATGTAGCTGGGCTGTATATTACTAGTGTCGTAAACGCTGCTAACGATGACGCAGCGATAGAGGGCTTCGTACAGAATCTGAATGATAACCAGTATTCTGTTAAACCTGATGGATTCGGTCGTGGAATGCGTCGATTCCATATAACTTATGAGGAGCTAGACAATGGCACTACAGGAGTTAATATCGAAGAAGCTACAGCTGGAGTCCAAGTGGGCAACCCAAGCGTTAGCACAGGGTAGGGTTACACCTGAGATGAAGTGGATCGATATTGAAATCAAAGGTCTTAAAGTTAAGATCAACGAGCAAAGCGTAGCAGACGCTGAGCGACTTTTTAAAAAGACTGGTTAATTACTAGTCTTATATTTTTTTTCAAAAATCATTGATTTGGTACGGGGACTCTTGCTCTCTATTATTAGGGGTTTCTAAATATCACAATCATCAAAGGTTTGATGTATCCAAATTTTTTTGGATCATCTTCGGTACCATCGTCATGTCCAAATCTAAAGCCACGCTTTGGTTTCTTTAAAAATCTTATCTCACAATTTGGATTATGATACATGTGATCGTGAAAATATTTTGTATGCGTTGCAGCTGGAAGTAAAAAAACACCAGTAAAATTCTTGGTATGATAAGCTTTCTCCACATACTTAGGAATCTTGCTGTCAAACAACGGGTGTATATAAGCAATCTCACCTGTCCAATCTTTATCTAAACAACTATTTTCTTTTGTATAGTATTTTGGTAACAAATGATTTTGATCTGATGCACAACAATCGACTGTAAACTTAAATTCTTTTATCAGATCAGCCCAAATATCTTTGGGTGTTCTTAACCATTTCATACTTGTTGCAGAAAATGTAAGATTAGATTTTTTGGTTTTGTCGATACTCCAACCTGTCATACGTAAACTAAGTTGATCTAACGTTTTCCGTAAATAGATGTGTGACTTTCTCTGTGTGCTTTTTCATTCTACCTTGCCACAGCTTTTCCATAAATCTAAGCATATCCGGGTGTTCATCCCAGGTAAGATCGTTTAATTTTTTGAAAAAGATTGCTTCATCCTTGTTTCTTGCTTTGTAAAATAGGCTACCTTTTATATTGGCCTTTTCAAGTATTCGAAACCTGTCACTGCCATCTGTAAGCTGATCCTTTTCATCGATAACCATAGGGCATAGAAGACCATTCTTTTCAATATCAGCTTTCAAAAGGTCGGCATTAAAAGCAATCTTCTTTTTGATATCTTCGAATTTTTTTAAAACTAATCTTTCTTTGAAGATCATATACACAGGCCATGCCACAGCTCCGACACCTGCTACTTCGTTTTTATGAAGCTTGTCCAAAGTCATCTCCTAAAGATACGTCCACTTTACTTGGTACTTTAAATTCCATACAGGTTTCCATTGTCTCCTTAATGCTTTTTATATCATCATCTGAACTGATATCAAAACATAATTCATCATGAATTTGTACTTTAGGTAAGAATCCAGCCTCAAAACAACTTACAATTGCTTGTTTTGTTTGATCTGCAGCTGATCCTTGTATTAATCTATTCAATGCTTTGTAGGTAAATGCTCGTTTTATGTTCTGTCTGCCATATTTTGAACATGCATTTTCAAATGTTTCTGGGGTATGGATACCAAAATCTTTAGGTTCCCACATGTCAAATCGACACTTTCTGCCTTTTTTTGTCCGAATCACACCTTCATCATTTGCTTTTTTCATGCATCTATCCGATAATAGCTTCACAAATGGAACTTTACGATTATACTTGGATATTAGTGCCGATGCTTCTTCTGTGGACAATCCGAGTGACATACCTAGTTTATTTTTACCCATTCCATACATCAATCCTAAGCCTATTGTCTTGGCTTGTTTTCGCTCTATTCCTGCTAGATCTGCTACTGTTTGGTGAAAGTCGGTTTCTGAATTAGCGTAGGCCTCTACAAGTTCATTGGATCCTTCATATCCATCACCAATAGAGGCTGCATAATGTACTACCATTCTCGGTTCTTGTTGGCTGTAATCAAAACTTCCCCATCTACATCCTTCTTCAGGTAAGAAGAGTCCTCTGATTTTAGGTCCAAAATCTTTGTTACGTGCTGGTAACTGTTGAAGATTAGGATTAGCCATAGACAAACGGCCGCTAACAGTCCCACCACTGTCACTACGTAACTGATTGATCTCGCCATGTATTCTCCCATTGTGTTCGTATTTTAAAATTGAGTCCAGGAATGTACCATGAAACTTGTTGATCTCTCTAGCCTGTGCTATATATTTTGAAATTTCGTGTTTCGAATTAGCTAACCAATTGGATGTAAAAGATGGCTCATGAGTTTTTTCAGTACGTGGATAGTCTATCCCTAATCTATCGTAGGCTTCGCCTATTTGTCGTGCTGCCCATATGTCTACTTCTCGTCCTGCTAGCTGTTTTATTTTTGAAAGATATTCTTTTTCCTGAGCCTGGAACTCTTTTTTTAGTTGATGAGCTTTATCTACATCAACCCTTACACCTTTCTCTCTCATCTTAATCAGAATAGGCAGTAATTTATTTTCTAAATTCCAAACTGTTTCTAGGTTTTGATTATGTAATTCTGGTTTGAATCTTTGCCATAAAAGGTACGTGAGACGTGCATCTTGTTCTGCATAAAAGCCTACATGTTCTGCAGGTAGTCTCCACATCTCTGCCTTTGGATCTATGCCATGATCCTTTGCTGCTTCTTTTAAATCGTTTTCAGACTTCAGCTCACCAAGATAATCTTTTGCTAATGCATTCAAGCTGTAAGACCATCTATTTTCATCAATGACTCCTGCAGCTATCATTGTATCTACAATCTCTCCATTGACTTCAATACCCATTCTGTTCAACCAACCAACATCGTATTGTGCATTATGAAATATTTTTCTTGCAGGTAATTTACAAATATCTTTCATGTAATTTAAAACTTGTTGAGGTATCATGTTACCGCCACCTTCATGTTTGAATGGATAATACCCCTGCCAACCTTCCACAGCTACAGCAAAACCAATCACATAACCATTACCAGTTGCCCAACCTGCACCAAGTTTATTGTTAATACCTTCATCTCTTGTTTCTAAATCAATTGCTATTTCATCGTAAGCACTTAGATCTTTGTACTCAGATGGACAAGACCAAATATGTTTCTTAAAATTAAATGTAAATTGTAAACCTGTCATTTCTTTGCTTCAAATATAAATTTATCTTTTATTAGTTTATTCAAACTATCCTTATTACTAAATGCATAAAGACAAGCTTGATATCCATATGGAAATATTTCGAATTGTATTTCATCAGCTGTGCCCTCTCTTGATGGATATATTTCTAATAAGAACTTATGGCTCTTAACCTTAATTTCTTTTTTGATTGTACTCATTTTTTATTTTGTAATTGCTTTAACCTAAGTATCTCTAAATCACAATAGTGTTTTATTTTTTCTAGATCTTGAATGCCTCCCTTTTTCAAATACCTACACACGTATTTAACAACACATCCTTGGAAGAATGATAATGCATTCTTTGCTATAAATTCATAAGGTTGAATTACAAATTTTGTATAATGGTTCCCACCTACCTGAGTGTATTGTGGAAATGCTTTGTTTAAATCATCTCTGTTTGTCATAGTTTAAAACTTGTTAGTACTTCCAATTTCTCTTGTGCTTGTGCTATCTTCTCTACTAATTTGTCAGCTTCCTGCACATGTTGCGGATGCTCACCAATTGCTACTGGTTTTTCTAAATATATTTTTAATGTTGCCTCTGCCTCTGATATATCTGCATTATATTTATCTTCTAACGCTTGAATAATTAATGTTCTAAAGTCCACACATACCCTCACATTCTTGATTAAATAAATCTAATTTTTCATCATCCTTGAACTTCACTTGATCCAATGGAACGCATTGTCTATGTACAAAGTTCTTTACCTTCGGATTATGCATACGCATCTTTTTATCAAATTCTACAGCAGATGCAAATTCTTTCGGCCTATTATCTCTCATATCTATCCAGAATTTGTCATCATGAAAAGGGCAGCCAATACATGCACTTTTGACAGGTATTTTAAACCCTTTTCCTTCGTACCATTTCAAACAATCAGTTCTAGACATCCTCTTATCAATCAATGGCCATACATTTTTTTGCCACCAAAATCTTGATGGTTTCATACGCATGATTTCATCTGTTGATATCCCTACCCATACTTCTACATGTTCGGTCTTTGGAAACCTTTGTCTTGGTTTCAATCCACACAGCTCTCTAATTTTTTTTGCAATCGGAGTAATTTTATATTCTCTTGTACATTGTCTACGACCCATACCTTTTTTACCTTGTTCATTCAAAGTATAGAATGGTGCAGAAGCAAATTGGTTTCCGCCTGGTGCGAGAGCCGTGAGAATGTCATCTTGGATATTGCCCTTCTTCACAAGATACACCGGGTAACTTAGAATCGTTTTAAGGTACTCAAGATGTTTAATCACTGGTTCAGGTTCCCAACCTGTGTCGGCAAATATAGCTGCATCAGGCTTTACACCAAACTCTCCAGCATCTGCCATCAAGGCCATTGTAGAGCTCTGTACGCCTGCTCCAAGGCTAAGAATTCTCAGCTTAGGTTCTTTTTCCAAAACGTCTCCTTCCAAACAATGTTCTCCAGCACCAACTTCTGCAAATGCTTATAAAAGTAAATATAACAGCTATATGAAAACTCTCCCATACAGTTGGATACATACCAAAGTATGGAAAGATCCAGAGCTGTATCAATGTTGATAAAATTAATCCGCTGCCAACATCAATGCAAGTTTCAAATAAATTCCTCATAAATTTTTTTCCCATCGGTGCTTCTGTACTGAGTGGACTTTCGGTTGCCATTCTCTGTTCTTTCTTGTTGTCCATCCTGTACCTTCTGCAAAAGATTTAGTTGTTCCCTGGTGCGTGTACCCTGCTGCTTTTAAACTAATCCCTGATTCAGTTTCTAAGGTATAAGTTATAATTTTTGTTCCACCCATTTCTTTCCATATCCTTGCACATGCCCCATACAAAAAGCTGTTAACATTCTTAACACCTGCAGTGCATGTTCTTACAATTTCTCCAACATAACCATCGTCAAGTCTTCTTGCTACAGGTCTACCAACAATTGCTACACCAATCACTTGATCCTCCTCATTGATAGCTGCAATAGAAAACTTACAACCAACGACAACTTTACTATGTCTATGGTGTTTCCTGATAAATTCATTCGCTGCTCTCAGTGTGTATGGTTTTATCTTCACTCTTTGCTTCCTGCTTTGATGATTGCTCTACCGATTTCTTCTGCAATTTTCGGGACGATAGCATTCCCCAATCCTCTAAGTCTGTGTGCCCTGCCGGGTAACCCATGAGCCACTCTACCCACATCGGGTTCAGAGAGCCAGTTTGCTTCCCGCAATGTCCAGCTATAACCTCCTCCAGGTTTGACTTGTTTCTGTTTGCTAACTTCTCCCGGTTGTTCTCTGTAATATTTGGAAATACTTTGTTCGCTCTCGGTGTTGGCCACATCTTTACGGCTTTGCTGAGTCCTGCTCCCTGTCCTGTCTTTGGATTGATCCCACTTCTCTCCGTTGCTGTGGGTGTTGGCCACATAAGGTTCGGATGAGCTACTTGATCGTTTAAACTTATCGGCATCTTCTTTTCTAATTTCATCTTCATTCTTTTCTCTGATGCTGGCCCCCTGTCGCAATGTGCGTCTGGAGTTCTCCATAACCTCATTGTTTCTGGATCCACTTGCTCTCTCAGGTTCGATGGTCGTGTTCTCCCTTTTCTCTGACCTGTCATTAATTTTATTGTTCCCTCTTTTGATCTCGGAGGTAAGTGATCCATTGTGTTTGGAGTAGCCCACAATCCAGACTCGCTCTCTTTTGTGCGGGGCACCGACGCCTGCAGCTGGAATAATAAACGTTTGGATTTCGAAACCTTCTTTTTCCAAGTCAGTACACACTGTTTCGAAGACCATGCCGTCTTGGATGTTAATAATTCCACGCACATTTTCTGCAATAATCCAGGTTGGTTGGACTTCTCTGATAACTCTAAACATATCTGGCCAGAGATAGCGGTCATCACTTGTTCCCTTTTGTTTTCCTGCAACACTGTACGGCTGGCAGGGGAAACCACCTGTGAGTAAATCAACTCTTCCATGTGTTTCTTTAATTTCTTTCCCTTTACAGTCTTTAATGTCATTGTATATCTTAACCCCTTTCCAATGTTTTTGCAGCAACATTCGACAATACAATTCTTTTTCACAAAACGCTATTGTCTTAAAACCTGCTCTTTCTAAGCCAAGACTGAATCCGCCAATACCACTAAATAAATCAAGATGGTTCATACTGAGCTTTTATTATTTGATTTAATATAGTTGTGTAAGGATTTATGTCGTAATCCTTTACAGCACATCCCGATAATAGAATTAATATTACTAAATATTTCATTTGTTCCTCTGTACATATACCAAATAGTCTTCACCAATTGGATAATGATATTTATAATCTGTGCTCAATAAATGTAAAGTATCTCTTGCTCTTGTTACGCCTGTATACCAAACTTTCTTTTCATTTGACTTTTCACTTTTGTCCTTATGTCTGTAGCTTGATGGCCAATTTGCTTTTGAATATAATAATACATGGTTCGCCTCATCTCCTTTTACAGAGTGTATCGTATCTATAATAACATTTGGTGGTTCATCTAGTTTTGTTTGTTTGTATCTTTTTAACAATCGTAAAAAATAAATGACTTGTCTTGGTTTGAAATTTCTTCTCAGGATCCACCACCAAGCTTTCTTCTGCGCTTCATCAGGTAAGTCCAAACCACACCATTCTTTCAAAGCTGTAAAATTATATCGCTTGTAATCTGGTTCTCTTGACCAAAACTTAGTTGTTCTATAATCTGAATCAGTAACTTCTCTTATGTATTTAAACATAGCCTCAGCTTCTTTCTTCATAATTTCTCTGCCGTTTGATATTGCAGTCCAAGATTTAATAGCTAACCATTGATTCTGATCAAATGATTTTTGTCCCTTATTGTCAGAAAAATATATACCTGCGTCTTTGGCTAGAGCTTTCAACTCATTTACTGATGTGTGTATTCTTCCTAACAAAAACCATTTACCTTTTTCTTTTTCAAATGGTATCTCTTTGAAGCTCAAATATCTTTTTACTAATCCTTCTTTGACAAGTGGTTCAAATGATTTATCTACACTATCAAGAATTCCTTTACGGACTATCTGTGAGAACTGATGTATTGCTTGTCCAAATCTTCTTGTTTTACGCAGCACAACTTTTCTTCCTGGAAAATATTTTGTAAAGTATCGTGTATCAGCACCATTCCATTGATAGATGGCTTGGTCATCATCACCTGCTAAATAAATTCTTTTTACTCTATCAGACATTTTGTAAATCAAAGACCATTGTAATGGAGTGAAGTCTTGTGCTTCATCTAATATAAGAACTTCAAGCTCAGGAAACTCTACTTCATGCAAAGCTCTTTCAATCATATCTGTAAAGTCTAAGAAGGATCTCTCTCCTCCTGCAGTTTTGTAGTGTTCGTATGTGCTTATCTTTCTAGTGTAAACATCTAAGCTGTCCTTTTTTTGTGATTCTCTTTTGTAAACGAGAACAGGATCTTCTAATAAATTTCTAGCCTTATCATATATACCCAATGACCAGTCAGAATAAGTAAAGTTATCTTGTGATAACCTGTTATCAGATCTTTTTACAAAGTTATTTGTTAATGCATAATCAATCATACAATCTTTGGTATCAAATATTTCTTCTTCAAAATATCTCCTGCAGTAAGAGTGTAATGTTCTAAATCTTGAGAATGATTTATTATCTAAATGTGGAAAAGCATCTAGAGCTCTAAGCTTTGCAGTATCAACAGCTTTGTTTGTAAATGATATGAAGGCTATCTTTTCAGGATCAACACCTTTTTTTAAATATCTTTTGACAACCTTTTCAATTAATGTCCAAGTCTTTCCTGTACCCGGTGGGCCAAAGATCTTAATCGTTTTTCGGAAGATCTGTCTTTGTTTCAGGAGTCCTAAATTTGTTGTGGTACTCATCATCCATCTCGCTAAGTTCGTTAGTTTGTTGTTTAGGTTTTATTTTTTGGTGGTTAACAAACTCAGGCATAGTTACATACCATACATTTCGTTCCCCTTCAAAGAAATCATGTTTCTGACAATCTAATAATCTCACAGCTTGGTTTACATTTTTAAAAGGTGTCTTTCTTTTTTCAAGAAAATCAGCCAAGGTATTACGTTTGAAATAACAAACATTATCCTTACTATCTAAAACTGTGTAACCATCTTTGAGTTTTGTAAAATCATCTTGTTCTATTGTACTTTCAAAGAATATTTTAAGAGTATTGTATTTCTCTTCTTCTTTGGTATCCTCATACTTAAATGCGGTATTCTCTGTTGCAGACTCTAATAAATGTTTCATCAACAGCTCAAATGGACTTGGTCCTTTTTTGGGTCTTGGTAACGTCAACCAAAATATTCTGTACTTAGCCAAACAAACTCTCCAAGATTTCTCATCTTTTGTATCTTCAGGTTTGAATGTTACGTGTCTATCTCTAAAATCACATTCATAAATAATGCCTTTTGAATCTTCAGTGTAAATTAAATTATTAAATTCATTTTTTATATCTGGTGCTTGTACACCAATACCAAGCTTTCTTAATTTACAGGTCTCCTTATCACAAATAGAAACTACAAAATTATGTTTTGGTGGACAGAAGTATTCATATCCTTTTGTATGAACAGATTGTGCAGTGCCATCACTTTCGTTTCTTTTCAATGGCCCCTTTGGATGTGATGAAAATATTGCTTTCTGTCTCTCCCACGCAATATCTTTTAATTGTCTTACTGTTAAGTTTCCTTCTGCCTTTTTCATTTCAGTGACACAAACGTTGAATAACATATTATTCCTGTCACCTGTCCAACCTTCTTGAATTACTTTTTGTACGCAAGGTGGATAATCTCTCCAATCAGTTTCTGCATTGTATTCAGTAACTTTATATTTGTAAAATTCTTCTGGCTTAAGTGTTTTGTCTTTTGCTAGTTGCAAAAAACCACCAAGCATTAATGGTGTATTAGTATCATCGAATGCATACTCAACTGCTGCATTAGCATTGAAGTATGGCATACCTACACCTTTGTTTAATGGAAATACTTCTTTTGATAAAAAATATTCTTTGTTTATTTCTTCTAGTTTATCTTTTACCTTTTGTTTGTCAGCCCAATCACTGAAGAAAATAAATAAATGTAAACCACCTGACTTTGATTTGACAGGTACAAGTGGTAATTCAAAATCTCTAATTATGTCTACGTATTTTTTTGATGTGTATTCTTTATAGTTTGCTGGATCGATATCTATACAAGACCATTTTAGTTTGTCACCATTCTCAGGTCTTATCCCTATTTGATGTTTACCTTCAACGTGATCCTTCCACAGCTCTTCTGTAACTGGTGCGTGTTCCGTGGAGTATGAAGCTTTTCTCTTGCCCCTCTCATCCATCTCTCCCGTCAGAGAGATGGACAAGTATTGGGAAGAGTCGCCTTCAAATAATTGAAGTAACTCTTTTTGCATTAGAATGGTGTACTTTGATCTGTAACCTGCTTAGCATCAGCAGATCCTTCTTTACCAAAATCAACCTTACCAAAGATATCGCTTTTCTTTGCGGTCTCATAAAACGCTCTTGTCGATTCTAATGTACTCGACAATTTTGGATCGTCTAGATATCTATCGAATTCGATGACCCATCCGTACCAAGAGTTTTGTGAGTTACTTTCTTTAGTGGTCTTTAGTCTGTAGGCAGTTGCCCAAGACGGCGGAGTAAAGAAACCTTTCTTACCTTTCATTCTACGACTCTGCATCATAGAATTCCAAGTCTTACTTTTTTTCTTCTGAGTTGATTTCATAGAAATCAATGCAGTTTCAACAGGGTTGTAATCTGCATCCAAGACATAAACAAAATGGTTACCTGTATCTTCTACATAGTTTCCATTCTCTAGTCTGTCTTTACCATCATCACCTCTACTTGTTGTAGACATGATTGCTGGATCCATATGGATACCAACTGGTCTTCCAGGACTATCGCCTCTGTCTTTCCACTCATTGAAAGTGTTTATATATAAACATGGTACAACGATTAATCCTTCTTTACCTTTAAAAAGATTTCCAGATGTTTCGTTGTAGATGTCTCCTTGTTTAGCAGTTTCAATATACTTGCCATCTGATTCGTCAAGTACAGGTGAATTGCTA
>TARA_R100000231_G_scaffold1314_4_pt1 | contig 13924 bp, 20 predicted proteins | sample TARA_R100000231 | Tara Oceans TARA_R100000231 (sample SAMEA2620565) | marine metagenome | biome: marine biome (ENVO:00000447); feature: surface water layer (ENVO:00002042); material: "saline water (ENVO:00002010), including plankton (ENVO:xxxxxxxx)" | depth 5 m | reverse complement strand
TGCTGGCTTAGATTACCGCCCATACTTATAATTCTGCCAGCCTCAATACGAGAGTTTTCCGCAAGCTGTTTAGCTTGCTCCATATCACCAGATAGAATTAAAGCTTGAATAGTATTTACATTGTCTTGAATACCTAGCAGCTGATTAGTTATTGCAGCTGTTTCTTCATCTTTGATTTTTTGTCTAGTAAGTTGGTTGTAATGATCCATAGTGCGTTCTGCACCAACGCCATCCAAAGTAGATTGTCCAACATCCATAAAATCTTCTGGCACACTAGACATCATGCCTTCTAATTTTACAGTAGCTAACTCTCTAAACTTTTCTGGATCATTGCCATGGGACTTTACATCACGGCGCAAATCAATTAGCTCCCTATCCATATCGATAGCAAGCTGTCGCCCATAACGCTCATTAATGATTGGTTCAGCTGCATTTCGTGCAACACGTGACATTTCAGAAGTAACGTCTTGGAACATAATGTTCCCGTTTTCATCACGCAGCTTTAGTTTACGAGCAGCCTCTTTCCCTTTTTTAGTTTCTTCTGCTTCAAATTGGTTGTACGCAACCTGCCCAACACGATCAGCTGCACGACCTATTGCAGCCGCAACTTGTTGTGCGCCAGTATTTATTTGAAGAACGCCAGCCCCTCTAGTTAATTCTTGAGGGCCTTTGGACTTTATAACTCCAACCATGTATCACCTATTTGAACAATGCAGCATGTGTATATGCAGATGAAACACCATCAATTAAGCTTGCGGTAGCAGCGTTATTGCCTTTCATCACTGCTATACGACCAGCTAATCTATTTTGTGAAGCTGCTGCCATCATACTGGCATTAATACGACCAGCATCTGTTGCAGCATCTTTACGAATTTTATCTGCAACTCGTTTCAAACTTCTATTGTCGCCTGACATAAAGCCAGCCAATGCATTATTTGTAGAAAGATGCGCTGACATATTTGCTATAGCAGCATTATGACGCTCTTTACCTTGAAGTATTGCGTCTTTACGAGCTTGCTCATATTGCTGCGCTTGCATAGATGCGGTGTCTTGCGCTGCTTGCATAGAATACAATGTTGAAAAAGCCATTAGGCCAATAGTAAATGGATCTGCCATTAGTAAGCGACCTCCAAAACCATACCGTTTAATTGTAAATCCAATGGTGCAGACTGAGATATTGTAACTTGCGGATCTCTGCTATAACCGAATACAAAAAATTCTTTCTTGCCTGTAAAAGACGATCTGTCTATCGAAAAATCATCAGTAACATTTCTAATAAGCATATCTGTACCATCAACAGATACAGATAATGTATCAAATAAATCTAATATTACAGATGCAATTCGACGTTGCTTACCAGTTAAAGGGCCACTTGCAAGCCTACCATCAACAGGCAATGTGACAAGTTGAGGTGTAAATGCATATCCAACAAATGCAGTTTTGACAGTATTATCAACAGCGGAAACATTTACTTGAGCAGAGCCGATAGTATATTCACCAAGGTAATCTGTACCGCTAACAACCTTCACAACAGCACCATTCTCAAAGTCTGTGTTAAGTCCTGACAATACTCCACCTGTGCCATTATATACATTGCAATGGTCCATTGGCATGGTGTTATTAAATTCTTCTAAATAAAACTTACTCGTTCCTGTGCCATCATCACGAACGACAACAGTAAAAAGCCTTTCTCCAACGGAACAAATACTTTGAAACAATCCATTAGTATCCCACAATGACCAACCAGCCTTTTTATCTGCTCGCAACGAGTAAAACACAGCTATTGTGCCATCCTTGTTTACATAAAATGCATAGCTTTCTGGTTTATTTAGAGCGCCCTTTATCAGGCTTTGCTGCAATGGGTTTCTTATAAGATGTGGAGATAATGTTGATATATTTGTTGCAACATATGCACCTTCAGTATCTGAGAATATATATTCTCTTATTGCACTTTCTGTTTTTTGCACAAAGAGAGTTGCGCCATCAAAAGGTGCAGGTCTTACAAATGATGACCCAAACGGAGTCTGTCGTTTGACTTGCGCTGTTGTTGGTGTTACAGGAGCATTGGAAAATGAAGGTACAAAAAACTCTGAGTCACTAGTAAATACTTGTAAATCACGATTTGAAACCATGTGACGAATCTGATCAAACGAACCAACATTTGCAGATATATCTATTGCCTCGTCATCCTGCCCATCACCTAAACTAAAATTAAAAAAGTTATTACTATGAGACGCCCAGATTCCAGAGGGTTGAGCAAGAGAACCAGCAAACCATAAACGCCCTTCATGAAAAGTTACACAACTTGGATACCCTCTTAGAGATGAGTATGACTGTTCTTCCCATTGGGTTGTTGCTGCTCCTGTTTCTATTCTTGGAGATCCCCCACCAACAGTACTAACTGTTGCAGCAGCTCCTGCATTAATTTCATATACATTTTCATTACGAACAGTTTGAACTGTTCTAGTGCCATTTATATTACCAGCTGTAATGCCGCCAACACCTGATGCCCTTGAGATTGTAATTGACGCATTTGGAGCCAAACCATGCAATGCATGAGTAATAAGAATCCTGCTAGAGCCAGATATAGTTTCAATAGCATCTATATCAAGCTGTTCTCGTATTCTACCACTTATATTCCCTGTTGCAGTTGTAGCATTTGAAACAGCTGTAATAGTTATTTCTGCTCCATGCATTCTTAGTTTTGTACCAACATGACCAGAAACAAAGTAGTCAGCACTTGTAGTCAAAGTCGTACCGTTACCATTAGTAAGGCTACTAGTTAAAGTCTCCCCAGTACCTTGAAAACTAAAGTATGGCTGTTGAATACGTTGGCCATCTGTTGAAACCTCAAACTCAAATGGGTTCACAACAAAGCTCTCAAGACCTGTTCTTACAAGTTTTAATATTGGATACAGCTGGTGAGTAATAAACATAACATCAGCTTGTTGAGCAAACTGTAATTCAATAACTTTTGTTTGAGTAAATGGTAATGCTGTACCAGCTGAATCTTGCGTTATTGTAGATACTTTTTTTGGATTAAAGTTATTTGTTGGATCTAGAAGAAATGCTTCTATCTGACCAGCGCTAAACGCAATGATATATCTTTCATCATCACTAAAAATAAATGGTTCAATTCTTACCTGTAATGGATTTGATGAAAAGTTTGTAACAGCGAGGCGTGTTGCATCTTGTGTGATTACATTAAGGTTCATTGAACCATGATCATCACGTGTAACAGTAATTACATTTGCAGCAGGATTTGCAACTGTTAAACCAGTAACTGCATTTAATGCAGCCTGTATATTATCAGCGGTTGTATTGTTATCTGTAAACGGCCTGAAAAAATGATTGTTTCCAACTGACGCACTTGGCGCATCAGCAGAACTTGTTTCTGATGTTAATGTTATTGTAGTTCCATCATTTAAATTAAGAGTAATTACTGTGCCAACAACAATATTAGCATAATCTGTAACTGTTATTGTACATGTTGGCTTTGTGTATGTGTTTGTAAATGTATGCCAGTTTTGTGTGCCGCTACGCTTTTCAACGCCACCTTCAGATTTGATAAAAAAGTTTCTTATCTTTGCAGCAGCTGCATTATAAACAGATACATCAGTACGAGATGTTAATGACGGACTAACTTCTCCAAATTCGAAGCTAGAAAGCGGAACTCTGAGCCTTGCCATTAACTCAACCTTTCAGTCCTAAACCTATTCGTAACAAGCTTTCTTGTTGTTTGCTGTTGACTGTCAAGTGTACGAGCCTTTGCCATAAGTCGTTCTGCTTTTTGCTCCATCGCATTGGCTAGCCCATCATCTCTTGCTATAGAAGTAGCAAAGATAGCAGCAAGTTGATATTCAACAGCTAATGTAAAATATGAAGGCCATGATGTTTCATTTGCACGGAATGTAAAATCAGCAACTAGTTCATCAGATGTTGAAGAGTTTGAAAAAACCTTATCGCCATAAATTGAGTATTGAATCAACAAATCGCTCACAGTAATAGCATGAACCATCAAAGTATCTACAGGGAGCTGATGAGCAACATCAAATCGACCAGTTGGTACATCTGATAACTGATTCAAAACAGCTTGATTAGTAGAAAACCGCCAACGAGTTTGGCACAAAGATGCTTGAGCAACATCTTCATACATGTTGTTTGCAATTTGAGCCTCTGTACTTGTTTCAGAAAAAGATGAAATCGGATTCGCACCGATCAATGTGAGAGCGCGAGCCGATATATCTACTGCTGAATTAGCTGCTTGTGACATACTTTAGATAGAGGGAGAGGCTTATGCCCCTCCCCACATCCTTTAGTCGGTGTCAGTCATTGTCAATGCTGTACCATCAGCAATGTCAACAACAGAACCTGTGTTAGATAACACAACAGAGATGCCCATTGTTGGCGCATCACTGTCGTAAACAAAAATAACATCGCCAACATTTAACATGCCAGCAGCGTCATTAAAGTATCCAGATACACGAACAGCGGTCAGTGCGTCAGTCGAATCATAGAACCAAAGGCTATGACCGCCACCACCTGCCATACGAGTAAGACCTGCGGAAGAATATGCCATGATCTAACTCCTTATGTGTTATTATCTAAGACTTCATAAACACCATTGTCGTCAATAACAACAGCGCCCATGCTCATCGCAGATACGGTTAAGTGGGACACTTTCTCAGGAACATAGTTCACTTCAGTAGATACATCGGAGTTAATTCCAAGACCTACTGCCATATTGTGATAAGCCATATTCTTACCAGCTGTAACAGCTGATGTTGAGAAAATCTGGAAGCCAAGGAATTGCTTCATGGTCATTCCACCAGCGAACGGAAGATTCTGCTCACCAACATAATCTGATGAAGCAAACTCTTCAATCAGGAATAAATCAGCAAAGCCCTTTGGATGCATTGCAAGATAACGCTGACCATCTTCTGGAACATTGGCTGTGCCAAATGTTTCAAACAATGTCAACAAATCTGCCTTACCCAAAGCAGAGTTAGTATCATGAATTTGGGTGCTGTTAGCACCTGCATCCATAGCTGTGTAGATAATCTCATCAGTCTTTCGACCAAGAGCAGCAGCAGCAGAAGTAGCAACAGCTTGACGCTCATCAATATTTATCTTGAGTTCATCGAGTTTATCAATGTACTCAGCTGCATAATGATCTGTCATTGTTACTTCTACAGTGGTGTGTGTTAGCTCCATAGGAGTAACATTACCGTTTCTTGATTTAGTCGAAGCAGAACCAGCACCGATTTTCTGGAAACGAGCAACACTCGCACTCACATTATTATTGCGAATGGTATTCTTTAGTTTTGAACCCATACGCTGATAAGCCATGTGAACTTCGGTTTCGAACTGCTTGATAAATGCGACATCAATTGTACTCGCCATTTTATCAGTTCCTTACAAAGTTAAAGTTACTATACGTCAGGTTGTCCATTTCGCTCGTCATCCAGTTATCCATAAAGGGCTGTCAGTTAGAAATAGGCCATTCATCATTCTGGAATGACACTATTAAATGTGGAGCGCAACGCACAAATCTTACACAGGGGAATCCATTTATGAGAGTTTCCTGTTGGGCAAACATACATTTAGCAAACTTTAGCCAACGTATTGTTTTTTTATGGTCAACAGGAACAATGTTTTCAAGCACATCATATGTGTTTTGAAAGTAATCAAACACAGATTCAGTAAGACGAAGCCATGTTTTAGAATGTTTATCCAACTCATAACTGCCAAGCAACCATATAGAACCAGTTGCAATCCCATTATTCTTAGATATTGGAACAGTTCCAAACATACATATAGTTTCGTCATTCTGATCTAAAACAGAAAATGTTTCAGCTTTTGGTATCGATAAAGGCAGATGCAACGCCCTCCAAGGCGTTGACCCACCTATCATACATTCTCTCAAATCAGTGCTGCGTAACTTGTGTTGCAATTCTCCAGCATGAGATTCATTAGCTGGAACAATCGCCAAATTGTCATACAGCCCCTTGCCTATAAAGTTTAGCAAATCCATCATTCACCTGTTGTACAAATCCTGCATCACGTGATCCCTGTTTCCAATAACGCGGATCTTGCATCATTGACTTTAGATCATCTTCCGTAATACCTGATTGTGTTTCAGCTGAACCATTTATACTAGAACCTTTAAGTGCTTCCATAACTTTCTCTAACACTTCGATGCCTTCTGAAGTTTGCCCAAGGCGCTCTAATGCACCCATTTGGCCTTCATCAAAAAACTTATTTGCCCAAAGTTGAACGGCCTCAATACGAGCATCCGCATTTTCACCAAGCTTTTCTCTTTCTGAATCAAGATCAGGAATAGCCTCTTGTATAGCTGACGCATATTTAGCAATGCCATCAGCAAACTTGTCTTGACCATAACCGTGTTCAAAACAAAACTCCGACCACCAATGTAATAGCTCATTATCAACCGCTTGAGATTCATCAATGATTTCTGGCAAAACATAGTCACCAGATGTCTCTGGCCTATCTTTCACAGACTCTGCAAGTATTTCTTGCTTCACAGTCTCTCGTATTTCATCTTGGCCTTTGCCTAATTTAGTTTCTAATGCTGAATACGATGACACAAGATCTTCTGGTGACTTAAATTTTTCTGGAAGCCACTCTGGTCTTTCATCCACCACAGGTGCTTCCGCAGAAATCATAGAGGTTTCTGTTTCTACATTATCTGTAACTTCATTCATTTGCTTTTAACCTTTTGTCCATGAGTAATGCGGCGCTCTAAAAGCCCGACTAAATATCGCTGACCCTCCATATGACGGAGTTCAGCATCACTTACATTCGGCCCATTGACAGCTTCAATAGTTATCGAACGTAAATACTTTAATACAGATTCACCAGATGGATTTGCAAAAAGCGCAGCAACATCCAAAGAGATGCGCTTTTCAGCTTCTGCATCTCTGGCAAACCCATCTAAGCCAATAAATGGTTTTGTCATTATTGTTCCTGTTGTGGAGCCATGCCTTGTGATTGTGCTGCCATTTGTTGCATAGCTTGAGCGAGTGCCGCACGTTCATGCGAATCGCGTATTAAGTTATCTGGCACACCAAATTTCTTGGCAAGAAAAGCGGATGCCTCCTCTGACGATACAAGGAGGTTTACCATTTGTGGGCCAAATCGTCCACCAACCATTTCTAAAAACCTATCAACAGCTGCAATATCTTGATTAGCTTGCGCTTGCGCGAGAGGCGAAACAGATCGTATTTTTACATCTCTTCCATTCAATGTAGGTACATCGATGCGCCCCTGTTTCTTTAAAATATAAACAACACGCTGTAAAACAGGCTGAACAAATTCTGCTTGCAACCTACCAAACGCAGAACCAATGCGGCGTGATAAATCAGCCATACGTTCTGCAACTTCAGTTGCAGTTGCTGGGGTTTTATTAGGATCTCCCAACATATCATTATATAACGCACGTTTAATATTATTACGCATATCACCGAGAATGAGATTCGCAACATCAAAAGAACCAGCAGCGCGAATAGGTTGCAATCCTGCACTGTTAGGTGATTTTGGAATTATTGTGCCAGGGACTAGGTTGATTGAGTCAGTGTTAATCACGCCATCATCATCCATTTGATAGATGCCTGATATAGCCATCTGTGCATTTTCAAGAACTAATTCGATAGTCAGGTTTGTAGTTTTAATTGCACTGAGGCTGTTGACCAAAGGGCCGCGTCCATAAACTTCACCAGCTGCTTTTGACCAACGAAAACAAACAAAAGGATTTGATCCAGCACCTTTAAAGGTATCTTGATGGATCAACTCTCTAGTATCTTTGCAGATTACAAAGTATGCATTTTGTTCTTCATTTGGCTTGTCATAAATGCGGCAAACAACTTCAAGCATGTTTGCTTTATTATCTGGCTCTTTTAGGATTTTATCCATGAGCATTTCAGAAACAACGGCATCAGGATATGCAATTAATATATCGCTGTTGCGAATTTTGCGTTCTCTATACACATGGTCGATTCTATCATCTGCGCCATTTTCTAATACTAACTGAGGCAATGGGATTGCATTAAACCTGACAGGGTTTAAGGCATCACCCTCTTCAACCAAGAGACAGCCTGTTCCCACAGCAAGATCAAGGAATGCTTCGTGGGCCTCTTGTCCAAAATTACTGTTTTGCATAATTTGAAAAACATATTCAGTGACCTCTTCAAGCTGATTATCAATAGCTTCAGTTTGATCACTTGGCACTTCACTACCAGCGACAAGATCAGCCCAACGCGCAAAGTTTGGGACAAGGCCAGATTGTAAACGTGATGCAAATTCTTGGACACCGACAACAGCAGTTTCGTCAAATATTCTATCATCACGTCTTTGGCCAGCTGCAAGTTGTGTAAAACCTTCTCTTTGAGGTAATGCATATTCATAACACTCATCAAATAATGATTCAAAATTTAGCCGATGAGAACGAGCTTTTTCATATCGTTTAAGATATATTGAAGCAACTTTATCTTGCATTATAGATACTCGTTATAAAAACCAATACCGCCACCACTTCCAGACAGAAGTGAATGTGTAGCACTACCGCCCTTCTTCTTTGCCTTGACAGCCTTTTGCAAGTTCTGTTGCTTCATTTGCTTTGTTTCAGCCAACTCTTTTTCCATACGCTCTTTGCGTTCTGCTTCTACAGATGGGTCAGGTGCTGGTGGAGATGGTCTATTAAATATACACATAATAACCTCAATCGTTTCACTCTACATCTAAACTTACGAAAAAAGCAATACAACGCACAAATTACATCCTCGCCCAAAGTCCTTGGCGACGTTGTTTTGGTTGGCGCGTGAACACATCAAAGTCTCTACGCGCTTGTATTACTGCCTGTGAGCCTTGATTACCTAGCACACCACGACCCTCGCCAGCACCTAGCATAAGATATTGAAGAGCGTCATGTATATGAGAGAACCTGTTTTTTTCTGGCCTGTCATCATATCGCTCACCAGAAACCTGTATGCGTCTGTACTGATAGCCACCTTCGAAGCCTTTTATTATTTCTTTACAACGCGGGTCTATCAAAAAACCAGATAACCCATCGACCATTCGATTAAGACTTGCACTAACAGATTCTAAACGCAAAGCAACATCATTGCTTGGCGCTGGCCTTGCTTTCAAACCTGCGCCACGCAATATTTGAAATGGGGTTGATTCATCAGTCTGAGCGCGAAAATCACCAGAAGGATCGCCAAATATATTTATTTCACAGTTGTCATATTTAACAGCAAGCTCTTGCCGTAACAGTTCAGCAAACCTGACAATGCCCATATCAAACGCAACAATCTCTTGGAGTATAAGCCATCTACCTCTTACTTTTTGCCCAAAGACAGCGGCTGGTGTTAGCCCAAAGTCTAAGCCAATATAAACAGGCAAACCATCTGCAACAGGTATTTCTTCATCGGCTACATGCTGATCATATGAAAACATATTGTAGACAGGCTTGCCATCTTGTATCGCGCCAAGCCTATTCATTACATACACATCAATCCAGCTTTTGCCCTTACCTTGGATAAGGTTAGGATAATAACTATCCATCATATGTTTTTTGTTTTCTGCATTTTTATTTGTCTTGTATTTTAAAACATTACCCTCGTCATCTTTCTCTTCGACCATAGCGGATGGCTGTGTATAAAATTTCCAGTTGTCAGGCAGCACCATCATCTTCGCTTCTTCACGACTTATATAGTCTGGCATTGGTACTTCACCTGACATTATTGCCCACCAGTGATCTTCTTCTGGTGCATTAGTATCTGCAATAACACCTGTCCAACTTGGGCCACCTTCTCTCATTGATGGGTATCTGCCAACACGCATTGTACAAGCGTCAATGATTGATTTGGGTATCTCCCTAGCCTCGTTTATCCAGATACCAGTTAGCTCTAGGGAGAGTAATTTTTTAACATCTTCTGGACGGTCGAGGGCTAGGAAGATTACTTCAAGTTCCAAATCACCCTTACTGATATTATGAGTATATGGAACCGACCAACTAAACTTGCCCCATTCATTTTCTGGAAACCAATCAAGCCAAGTCTTTATTGTGGTTGTACGCAACTGAGGATTTGTATTTCTAATAATAGCCCATCGGCTCTTTCGTATTCCCTGTTCATTTTTTTGTTGCATCAAAGCTCGTCTAAAAACTTCGACACAACAACCAACAGACTTGCCAGAACCGACAGGCCCACGGATGCCACGAAAGAAGGTGTCATCTTTCATAAAGGCTTTGAGGACTTCCCCATCTGGTTTGTATTTAAATTTCATTAACCTTGTAGTCCTTGCCGATCTTAATCATCGTTTCAACTACTTCGGGGCCAATAGAAGCTATGAGTTTATCAGCTTCATAGTCAGTACAAAATTCTGTTGGGTAATGTTTGAAGTGAACCTTTTTAACAACGGTTCTCAAAATATCACGCTCTTCTGGTTTGAGCATATGTAAAAACGCACTCATCTGAACCTCTTAGCAATACGTGCAGCAGACTTAGGTTGTTTTGAGAACTGCTTGCCAGACGCTTTATCTTTTCTCTTTTTAGCAGAAGAGGCGGCATATTGGGAAGATGACATTGCTTTAATAGCTTTTGCAGGTAAGTATCTTTCACCTGTTGCGTTTGGCCCTTGAGTTGATGGCTTGCCAGATTTAGTACGCCACTTTTGTTTTGTCCAATTTACTAGCGATCTTTGAGATTTTTTCATTTACGCTTTTGCTTTTTTCTTTGCTGTTGCGCTCAAATCTTTGAAATGCACAACTGGTTTACTGCTGCTTGTGTGTGTCTTGCCGCTATGCAATGAACCATTAGGCATTTTATGAACTGCGCCTTTATGTTCTTTACCACTTTTAAAATAATGTTTAGTACCCTTGCCCATTATTTGTATCCTCCACCTTTAGCCTTATATTGCTTTGCAAGCATTTGCGCTTTACGCGCACTCCATTGTCCAGCAGCGCCGCCTTTAGTACCAGCCTTTATTCTATTAAAAAGACTTTTACGCATAGTAGGCTTAGTGTAATTACCAGCTTCGTTGACACGTGACTTCTTTTTTTTCATCGCAGCTTCCTACCAAATAAAGATCGTCTACCAGATCCAGATGAATCTTGTGGCCCCTTCTTACCAGAATAAGCAGTTGTCATAGCAGACGCGCCTGTACCGACAAGTGGAGTTGGTTCTTCAACAGTAGTCGTAGAAGGCTTGCTAACAAAAGTTCCTTCTTTGCTACCATCTGCATCAGGCGCTGCTCTGTTTACATCATAACCAGCAATTAAACCTTGTGAGTCAGTTTTTGCACCTGTGATATTACCTTGGCTGTCATATACTGGTGTAGCACCTTTAATAATCTGCTCAAGAACATTTTTAGCAGAAAGCTTACCAAGCTCATTCAAAGCGTATGAAATTGGCCCAAAAGCCAATGCCTTTATTAAATCGTTGTCTATTTCATTTGCCATCATACCAAGCTGACCAGTAATAATCCTATTAGCAAGTTGTTCAGCTTTATCAACACTGCCAAAAATTTCCATCCCTGCAAGTTGTGGGCCTAGCTGATTTCCAAACATGGCTGATGCTTGGCCAGGGGATAGGCCAATCTTAGTAGGCTCTGTTACCTGCATCGCCTCCTGTTTTTCACCAGCGTTTACGGATGTTTCTGATGATGGGCCAAACCCCATCCCCATTCCACCAGTTGCTGCTTCTCCACCACCAGCCCCTTGGAATCCACCGCTGTCACCATAATCAGGCATTATGCTTTCGCCTTTTTAGCTTTGTTTCTTTTTGATATTGCTGCCGCTTTTTTCTTAGCGTCAGCTTTAGAAGAGGCACCCCACGCACGAAGTGAAAGAAGGAGGCGCGTGGGGCGACCTTTGCTATCTCGCTCTGGGCCACGCATACCACCCATCCTAGCAAGAAAACTGGCTCGTCTTGGATTGTCTCCAGACTTAACTGGCGCTTTAAGAGTGCCGCCTTTGTAAGAGGCGCGACCTTTGGCGTTGAGACCACCTTTGGGGTTCTTGCCCTCTTTGCGTGTCCAAGCTGGAGTTTTTGGAGCCTTTGGAGCCATTTACTTTTTCTTCTTTGAAGCCATAATTTTTTTCTTCAAAGCAGCTGGCAATGTCTTTTGCTTTGCTGTTAGCATTTGCTTTTTTGCAGGGCGACCCCGCTGTGAACCGTATGTACCTTTACCCATTGGCATTATGCAATCTCCGTAGTGTACTCGTTTCCACGCCAAGTAAATGTTTTATTGCCAGCGGCGCGATTACTAGCAAAAGCTTCATTGAAAGACATTTTTTCTTTCTGTTCTCTTTCTGGTGGAGATACTGGCAACTCCATTTGTTTTGGTTCAGCCCTTTGCGTTTTGGCAACTGGATCAGGTGTTGTATCCTCAGACATCATATCTGGAACTGCCTGTTCCGTTTGTGGGGATGGCTTAGAAATAGGAAGTACAGGCTCCGCAGATGTTTCAGCAGCCTGAGCTTCTGTTACAAAAATATCACTAAAGTTAGCCAAGAATGAATCAAGCAAACCTTTACGCTCTTCATCCATGGGCGTGTTAGGAAACACTGGTTCAATGTTTTCATCCTCAAACCATAATGGTCTTGGAGATGGACGCTCAAAAGCGACAGCATCTTCTGCTGGAATGTCAAAGGTGACAAACTGTGTACCATCTTTTGATGGGTCTGCCTTTTGCCCAAGATGCTTCTTGTCGCTCATGAAGATGCCGCCAAACATACGAGCAGCAGAATGTGGACTCATTTGCATCACACTACCAGCCACACCAGCTGCCAATTGAACCCCAGCATGATCATATAATGCATAAATTGTTTCACGTGGAACACCCATATCCATTAGTGTTTCAGTTACTTCTGGAGCATACTTTTTTAAGTACTCTGCATTGCTTGCAAAATCATAGATGTCTCTGCCGTGATATGAACCAGCCTTGGTTTTATACCAGCGAGTCTCTGGATCTTTTGTTAAATGAAAACGACCAAGAGTGAGTTTAATATCTGTTGGGATGCCTTCGTAATTGCGAGTGCCATAAAAAGCAGACTGCTTGAATAAGTCATTAATCATGCCGTAGCTGATTTGACCAGACTCTAATTCCTTCAAACGATCTTCATCTTTGGCATTGGCTATATGCTTTGCTGTTATCTCAGGAGAGCCATAGTAGTGGTCTGCAACCTTCCGCATTACCGCAATAAACTCAGGAGACACATGATCATTAAGGTGCGTGCTATCGCTGTCCATAAATTCTGGAAGCAACGAGTTAAACGCAGCTTTGATAAAGAATGATTGGTGATCTTTTAACATGTGACCAATATCAAGCCGTCATCCGCTTTTACGCAACGCACATTTCAATAACGAACCCTGAGAAAGAAAAATGTTAGCGCTAGACCTATTGCATATATACTAGCGCAGTTTTTCCCCCCACCCCCTGCGTCAAGAGTACTCTACTAGCTTAGATCGATGCTAACAGATATCTCACCTGCGTGTAGGTGCATGTGCTTATCCGCAGCCTTGAACCCAGCACGATCCAGAATGTCCTTGCTCGCTTCCAGCTGAACATACTCACTCTTTGCGCCTTGTGCAAGCTGGACTACCTTACTGGCGGCAATCGTAGCATTCATACCTATCGTCTCACCCACCCTGCTCATCATGTACTGTTGCACATGCGGCAGCTTCAAAGCCTTGCTGGCGCTCACTCTCCCGCTCTCGCCAGCTGCATAACCCGCAGCTTTCGCCGCGTGTGTTATGCTACATCCCGTAGCTACGAGCGTATCCACCAATGCAGTCTGTTTGGCGGTCAGCATCTTTGTACCATCACTCATTTTGAACCCCCCTTGTGTTCCCCCCTTTTCTAACACCCTTGCCTATACCCATGTCAACGCACATTCTAACAC
>TARA_R100000231_G_scaffold31450_1_pt1 | contig 13966 bp, 17 predicted proteins | sample TARA_R100000231 | Tara Oceans TARA_R100000231 (sample SAMEA2620565) | marine metagenome | biome: marine biome (ENVO:00000447); feature: surface water layer (ENVO:00002042); material: "saline water (ENVO:00002010), including plankton (ENVO:xxxxxxxx)" | depth 5 m | reverse complement strand
AGAAGTAAAAGTACCTGAGAAAGTAATAGGTGCTTCTGCATCTGCCGTGTAATCAATAGAACTTATAAATCCTTGAACTGCATAAGTAGTATCACCACTTACGGCAGTACCAAATCTTGCGTGAATTTTTGTTCTATTATTTGCGTGTCCTATCATAGTATCCACATCTACAGTATCATCATAGGCAACAAAAGAATCAAAACTAATGTCGATTGATCTTGCACCTGCGATCACCTCTCTGTAACCACCACTATCTTTTGAGGTCGCATCAGGCGTATCTAAATTGAATGATAAACTGGATGATGTCGAATGTCCGAGATTTGTAAATGAACTACCATCTGTACTAATTTGAAGTACAAGAAGTGTTCCGTTCATAAGTCCTGTGCTAGGCATAGTATTATATTTTTAAACTGTTAAACAAATAATACTACAAACTTAAATAAAGAAATGTATAATTTTTTTTATTCAGATACTGATAATGTTACAGATGTAGGATTTATCTTCTCTGCGATCTGTGCATCTAAATTAGCTTTCATCTCCTTAACCTTTTCTGCACCTAGAGCTGATTCACACCATTCTGTGACTTTTGCGTTTGTCAAATCAGCAAAAGGTATGAAGTCAGTAATATCATCAGTTGATATAACTTGTGTTCCAATGATTGTTGCAGTATAAGGATTGCTCTCTGCATCTACTTTATCAGAAGTACAAGTATATCTCCAATGTATATTGTAAACTACGTCTGTATTATCGTCTTTAGATGGGTAACAATCTACTGTCTTACAGTTCCACGAATAAGTATTTTTTGCTTTTGCCATAATTTTGTATTTAATATTTTAACAAATATAGTAATTTTTTAAATCTCTTTTTCTAGTTCTTTAACTCTAGCTTCAAGTTCTTGTATCGACTTTAGTAAGATAGGTACTAGCTTACTGTAATCTACTTGTTGCATATCTTCTGCATCTTTATCACCACTAACTGCTTGTGGCACTACTTCTTGTAATTCGTGTGCCATTACACCGTAGCTTCTTGAATCATCTGCTTTCCATTTAAAGTCATACATCTTAATCTTTGATGCAATCTCTAAAGCATTGAAATCTTGTAAATCTTCTTTCAATCTGTAGTCAGATGAGGTGTTATATGACGTTGCAGAATCTAAAGTCTGTATTGTACCTACAGTACCGTTAGGGTTTTTAAAAGCAATACAAGAAGATGAATTTGTTCTTTCTGCTTCTATTCTTGCACCAACGTTTATAGTACCACCTGAGGCATCATTAAACGTTATGTGAAGTCTGCCATCAGGGCTAGTCTGATTTATGCCAACTGTACCAACACCTGTGAATCTTACTTTTTCTGAAGTAGTACCTGAATTTGAAGTACTAAATTCAAAATGTGTAGTTCCACTTGTAGATTTTGCAGATATTTCGGCAGAACCTGCTGTAGAGTTATAACCTAATTGTAAAGAATTATTAGTAGATGCACTTGCACCCATAATATGAGTAACACCACTTGAATCAACTCGCAAACGTTCTGAATCAGAAGTAAAAAATCTTAAAAAGTCACTTGCATTACTACCATCTATTCTTGCATTACTACCACCCCATTCTATTTTATAAGTATCATCTAATCTTAAATGTCCTCCTGATACGTGAAGTTTTTGAGAAGGCGATGTCGTTGAGATTCCTACGTTCCCATCAGACGCTAAACTTAGTTGATGAGCTGAAGTATTTTCGTTGAAGAAACTTAAATAGCTATCATCTGAAATATGAAAAACTCTCCACTTATCAGTTCCATTTCTTGCAAAAGCTAACGTTGTAAAAGTACCAGTTGAAAAAGTAGGGTCAAGTTTTAAAGTTTTATTTTTAGTTCCTTTAACGTGCAGTTGTCCATCAGGCGATGTCGTTCCAACTGCTAAGTTTCCACTAGAATCTAATCTTACTTTTTCTGTTCCTTGTGTAAACCATCTATGATAATCAGCACCTGATGCGTTTTTAGAAATTTGATATTCAGTAGCAACAAAAGAACCTGCACTTGTTCTTGTATCCAAACTAAAATTTCCAGCCCCATTTGTAAAACTAGTAATGCTATATGTACTAGTTGCATTAGCATCTTCTATATAAATAGTTCCACCATCATTATCAGATGTATGAAGTTTAGCTAAAGGCGAAGTTGTGCCTACGCCTATCTTGCCACTTGTATCAACAACCAAACGGGTTTCATCTGCTGTATCATCATATAAAACAAATGAATCTGACAATCCGCCGTGAACACCTATTGCATAATCTCTAGCATCGTTAATAAAACGAGCTTGTACAATACTATTAGAACTTGTATCACTTAAAGTTAATTTGGAAGAAGGCGAGGTAGTTCCAACTCCTACGTTACCATTTGAATCAATACGCAAACGTTCCGTTGGGTCAGAATCTGTTACAACTGACCTTGTAGCAAATATCAAATCACCTTTTGTATTAGTGCTACCACTTGTTGTTGTAAAACCTATGTAAGCAGGTATTGCATTAACACCATTATAACCGAAACCTATTAAATTGTTTTGACCATTGTTACCTTCAAAACCGATATGAAGTGTCATATCGTTTTTAGTAACACCAGTAATGCCAGTTCTTTTAATTGTTGTAAGACCAGTTGATGAGATACTTAGACGTTCTGTACCATTTGAACTAAATTTGAAGGCACCGTTAGAAAATTGGGCATCAAATTCTACACCTGCATTATCATCTACATTTGCAAATGTGCTTATTTTTAAACCTCTGTTTGGAGTACCACCACCTGCGTGAAAAATAGCAATATCTGAGTTATCTGTTGTATTATTAACTGTTAGAGGTACACTTGGTGAAGCAGTCCCAATGCCCACTAGCATACCTGCATTATCAGCAATTACTACCTTACCACTATTACTTGCAGGTCTTATGTACCAATCACCAGTAGTGCCATAATGTATATGTGATTGAGCCGTGCCTTTATTTGAATCAGGTACAAAAACAGCAGTACCATTTGTAGTATTGACACCTTGAAAATACGAAACACCATTCACTTGAAATTTAGTACCACTTTGTGCTGATGTAGTACCTACAAGTAAAGTACCATTTGAATCAATACGCATTGATTCACTATCATTAGTTTCAAAAGCCATTGAATTACCATTGTGTCTGTAAATAATCTTACCGATATCAGCATCATCAGTATCACCAAACATAATTTTAGAAGCACCTGTAGTTCCAGCAGTTGTTATAAAAAATTCTGTGTTTCCATTGGAAGTGGTATTGTATAATCTCATTGATGCACCAACTGATTCAACGTCGAGCAAGTGATTCGGACTGGTTGTTGCAATTCCTACATTACCACTAGAATCTATTCTTAAACGCTCACTACTACCATCACCATCTACAAAAGCAAGACCATCAGAACCATTTAAAGTGTGGAAACCAAAACGACCAGTACCGTTTTCAAAAAAAGTTAATTTTGCAGAACCACTTGTACAATCTAAATTTATAAGTGAAGAACTAGAATCTTTAACAATAAATTTACCATAAGCAGATGGATTATTTAAACCAATTCCTACATTACCATCTTTATCAATTCTAACTCTTTCAAGTGGTGTATTTGCTGATGCTGATGTAGAAAAAGATAAACCTGCATTGTTTCCAGTAGTGCTATCTACAAACGCATTTATGGCACAAGCTATACCACCTGCTGTATCTTCATTTCCAAATGCTAATTTTGCAAATACAGCGTTATCTGTCCAATTTCCTGCTGATGATGAATTAATTTTAATTGTAGGAGGCGTTGCACCATCTAATCCTGAAGCACCTTCAACTTGAAATAATTCGTCAGGGCTAGTCGTGCCTAGGCCAAGCCTACGAGAAGCGTCTATTCTCATTGCCTCACCACCGTCAGTTCTAAATGCAATATGAGTGCTAGATTGAGCGTCATTGTTATCTGCATCAAATCTCAAATTACCATCAATAGCAACTATTTGTGCGTCTCTTGATGTATCAGAATCGGTTAGTCTAATAACTGGCGTATCACCAGTAATATGTAAATCTTCACTTGGTGATGCACCAATACCTACGTTAGTATCAAATCTTATAGCACCTGCACTATCATTATCAGAAAATCTTAAATCTGCACCACTACCATAAATATCCCATTTACCAGTACCACTACCTGCATATAATCTTACATAATCACCACTAGATGAACTTGTTGATATAAACTTTTTAGAAGTTGCAGTAACATCACCTGCAAAGGTGGCATTGCCAGATGTGTCTTGTTTAAAAGCATCTGGATCAGCACTTGATCCTATATTCAAATTACCTGATGCATCTTTCCATATTCTATGACTTGTTGCGTGACTACTTGTTATAGACAAACCACTACTTGCTGTATCACCATTCTGTCTAAGAACTAAAGTACCAGTTGTTGCAACGCCAGTACCACCATCTATTTCTAATAAATTAGAAGGTGAAGTCGTGTTTATGCCGACTTGTTGAGAAGTGTTTATTGTTAAAGCAGTTGTGCTATTAGTTTTTAAATCTAATCTATGATTTGTTGAAGTTCCAACAACACCAACACTTGCTTGTGCTTGGTGAAATAATGTTGCACCACTTGTTCTTAGAATATCCACTTGACCATTTCCACCACTACCACCAGTCACAGTAACATTACCACTAGCTAAAGTTCCTCCAAAACTTGCATTACCATCACCTGCAACTTTAAATAATTCAGAAGCAGATGTATTTTCAACAAGTAAAGCTGTGTCACTTGAACTTGTACCTGCTCTAATTCTTGCACCAAAACTTTGATTTGTAGTGTCATAGCCATCTACTCTTAAAGTAAAAGTGTTGACATCACCTGCTACTACTAATTTGGCAGTTGTTGGACTTGTAACATTTACACCCAAATTAGAATTTAATAAAGTCATTACATTACCTGCACTTGTTCCTAAAGACATAGTTGTACCTGAACCTATAGTTTGAATAGAATCAACACTAAGAGCAGATTGTACTGTTGCACCATTAGCAAATGTTGCTGTGCCACCTTCTTCTGCTTCTATGGTATCACCACATATTTGAACTTTATGAGAATCAGCACTACTAGCTGTTACATTAAGAATGCCAGTTGAATCATTAAAAGTTATAGAAGCACTATCAGCACCTGAACTTGCTGTACCACCAAATATTATTTTTTTTGTATCTACTATATTTAGATTACCTTGAAAGGTGGAATTGCCAGAAGAATCTATTGATAATCTGCTTGTTGAAGTATTACCTTCGTCATTTGTTGACCTGAAATCAAAACTTCCGTGTGTCGAAGTACCACCTGATGTTAAAAAATTTGAAGCGCCATCATAATATATATTTAAAAATTGGTCTAATTGACCTTGTCCACTACCACCTCTTGTAATAATAAGACCATCAGTATTATCACCTAAATTACCTATAATTGCTAATTTAACACCACTTGCTTCATTTAAAGTTCCTGAACCAATATGACCTATTTGAATTAAATTACTACTTTCTGTTATTATACTGTTTACAATCGTATCTGTGTCTGACCACTTTACTATCTTACCTGCTGTACCGTTACCATCGACAGCACCACTACCAATAGGTATCTCGACAACTTGACCAGTAGATGTTACACCAAGTCTTTGTGTTACTGTACCAGTTATAGAGCCACTACCGTATTGATGTAATCTCATACCAGTAGTCTGTGCAAAAGTGAATTGTGTAGAACCACCAACACCAATCTGTATGTTATCAGCACTTGTTGTACCTTGTATATAAACATCATCTGAAGTCCATCTAATTTTTTGGTCATTACTTAAAGTTAGCTTTGATGAAGTCAAACTTAAACCAGTACCATTGAATCTAGCTACTTCTGAACCTGCTATCGTGACACCAATATTCTCATCAGTTGGAATATAGAAACCTTCGGATGTATTAGCGTTAAATGATAGTGCAGGAACGGATTCTGTACCAGTTCCAAACAGCATTTGATTAGTAGATAGTTTTATGGGCAAGTCATTACCTGCACCATCTGTAATGGTTTTTGCAGTCGTTGAGATTGCTAATGAATCTGTGCTTTTAAGAAGACCGAGATAACTCGCTGATATATTTACTCCAGTTAATGATGTACCCATAAGAATATTTTATTTACAAATATACTATTTTTTCATTTTCATTATATGCTTGTTGTGATGCTCACGATGACAGTTAGAACATAGTATCTCACATTTACTCATAATCTCCGTCAATATACGATCTACTTTACCGTCATAAAAACTTTTTTCAGATAAGTTTCTGATCTCTCTTGCTATTGATAACTTCTTTCTTTTAGTATGATGAAAGTCTAAAGCACTAAAGTTTTTATCATAACCACACTTTACACATTTAATATCTATGTGTGTTGATAGCTTATATATAAACTCTTGCTTCCAATGTCTGTGTCTTTCTTCTCTTTTCTTGTTTCTACAATCTTTGCAATGTATCTCAGGTTTCTTATTTTCTCTTTTGTAGTATCTATTGTATGGTTTGTGCTTTTTACAAGAAGCACAAATCTTACCTTCCTTGTCCTCTGTATTTTGTACCACTATAGTATTTTCCGTTCTTGTTGTTAGTGTTTCTGTTTTTAGAGTGTATGCCTTTACGTTTTTTCTTTGGTTTAGCTTCGTATGCTTTTGGAAAAAACCTTTTAGCCATTACTTCTTAGAATATTTTTCTAAACCTCTTGATCCAAAGTACGCACCTATGACTGTTATAAGAACGATCTGCAATAAATCAACCCAACTCTCTTTGACCTCAAAAGATATTTTACCTGCATCTATGAATACTAGAAGAATAGTAGAAATAACAAGGATCAGGAGAACTAATGGTCTTATGTTTTTAGATAACCAACTATCTGATGTAGAATCATACTTCCATCTCTCAGTAGTATTCTTCTGCATCTCAATCTCAAACGACTGAAATAATTGCTGTATCTCTTGATTCGCTTTATGCTTTTCTTCTTTTGTCTGTACAAAACGATCAACAATGTTTGCGATACCATTAGCAGTTTCTCCAAAGAGTTTCTGAAATATCTTATTCATCTATCATTATCTGTTAGCCACACATATATTATCAACCCCCCAACAAGCAAAGCACCAACAAGTGTCACAGCTACCACAGCAAAATCTACGTTTTCCAAATGTATTTGCATTACAATTCATCTATTAAATCCATTAATTTATGTTCTATTCTAAGAAATATTTCTATCCTTTGTACACCTTCCCATTCCTTCAACCCATCTGCTACATCCATAAGTGTATTGATCTTTGATAATGTCTGTGTTGTTTTTAACTGTTCGTTTACATCTTTTTCTGATAAACTAATATCACTTAATAATTTCATTTTTTATATACTTTATCTTCTAAACTATTTAGTCTTCTGTTTGTTTGTTCTTCAAATTTTTCTAATTCTCTTATCAAATAATCAATTTTTTGATTAATTACTTTAGTATCGTCTTGCTGAATCTTATATTCGGGAAGTGTTTTAGCTACTTCTATTTCAGCAGTCAGTTGTGAATAAGTCATTGTAAGCGATATAATACCGCCAACTAATAGACCTATAAACTTGATGTCAAGCTTTATATCGCTACGACCATCTGAATCAAGATCAATAGCTACTTTTTTATCTAAGATTTCTTTTGGCATAATATTTTTTTTTGATTTAGATTTCTTCAAAATTAATTATTTTAATTGATAGATGTTTTTGCGTATCTAAAATATCTGCTAGTAATGGATAAATTCTTTTATAACAATCAGTAGATTGTCCTAGAAATCCATCTTTTGTAATATTTTGTGATACAACATTTCCAACAAGAAGACAACCATCTGTATCGTCATCAGTATTCCCACAATGCAGAAGAATGTGAGTAAAATTAGGCACATCCCTAATTTCAAGCATACCTCTATGAATACTTGGAAAACGTTTTGAATACTTATTGTGATAACCTCCTTCTTTTCTGTATTCAATTTGATAAGTGCCTTTAGGTATGCGAGTTTCTCCATAAACTTTGACCTCCCTTTTTTGATCTTCGAGAGTAAAGCATAGAAAATCTTTTTGGTTTGTTTCATCATTTACTATGTATAATATTCCAAGTGTGCTTTCATTTTGTGAACTAAATCTATACAATTCTAATCTCATAATTCTTCTACAAGGTTTGATAGCGTTAGAATACCTCTATAAATCGTTTCTGTGTCCGTATCCGTACTAATATAAGCCACACCATTACTTTGTGCAGAAATACATTTAAAGTTGTTAGAAGCCATATTAAAGAACGATGTTCTATCTACAAGTATTTGGGTGATCTGATTCATAGCTAGGTTAGCATCAAGTTGTCCACCAGTATTGGTATCAAATGCAGTTACGATTTCCACATCTGTTATGATCTCATTTAAATACGTATCTTTAATATCTTCTGCTATAGAATTAGATACAGATGTAATCAAAATGTATGGTGTACTTGCTGATGAAGGCACAACATTATATACTGGTACATTTGCAGAGTTAAGTGTGATGTTGCCATTAAGTGCATCAAAAACTTGTTTACGTATGAAGTGACTTGCATCTTTCATTTCCTATATTCCTTTTGAATTTGTACTGACCAATTATCTTTAAATCTTTTGATTGATTCTTGTATGGATGGCTCAAAGAATGGTTGTGCTTTCATATTAGCTGTACCTTCTTCTACAAACGTAGCGTAGTCTGCATTATATCCAACTACTATACTGAATGGTTTACCTTCTAGGAACACCGATTGTTTTAAAGTACCAGTATCTACTGGAACTCTTCTTGATGATCTTCTGATTATATCCGTACCCATACCTGCAAGAAGTTTAGAAAAACCTTTATTTGGTTTTATAAACTTAGCTAACGCTTTCATCTTACGATTAAAACGTCTTTTACTTTCTGCTGACATCTTTGCGTTTTTCTTTGCCATTATTGTTGTTTATCTGCTAATATTTTAAATGTGTATAAATCTTCTTCATACATCTCGTTGATTCTATACTTATTAGAATCGTTTGTAAGAAATAATATGTCACCTCTTTGAATGTTTGTCGTAGCTGTGTTCTTACGCAATGTCAGCTCAATACCAGTTTGAAGTATTCGTTTACCATCTCTAAATATCATTCTTCCATTTAAGAACTCACGATCACACCAAAATGTACCTATAGTTGACTGAGAAGATGTGAAGCCACCATACCCATCAGCAGAATTAGTGTTTCTCTTTACCGTTAATCTGTATCGTAAATCCCCTGCTTTTATCATAACTCATTATAGTAAACATATTTAGATAATATACTTTTTATGTTTGTGGGTAACTGTGCAACAATAGTTCCTTTAACATATTCTGCTCTGTTATCGTAGTACGTTGTTGCTAATTGTTTAATCGCCATTTTAATATCACTAAATGAAAGACCACTTGTTGTATATACGATCTTTATATTACGAACATAGTCTGAAGGTATCTCAATATATTTATCTTCAAACCCATAAACATTATGACCTATACTTGATAGTGAACCACTACTATCTTGTTGTTGCACAGATGTTACAGATGCTATTGGTGCAAATGGCAAGACTATTTTGATCTTACGTCTATACAAGTCACCGTATTCACCTGATCTATGGACATCACTTATGAACAGCGTTCTTGTCTTTGCGACAATATCTCTGTTTATATATGCTTCACACTTCTCTCTAGCAGACTTAATCATTTCTGCAACGATAGTATCATCATCAGATGTTTCTATCCTTGCATAATCTTTAAGTTCAGAGTTTGCAACAATCTCGCTTCCAGTAGTCGAATCTATTTGAACACTAATCATTTTGTTTCTTTATCTACTTTTAATTCTTTGGTTTCTTTTTTTTGTTTATGTTCTTTTTTTTCAATAGGTGTACCCCAACCTTTAGCGATCCACTTATCTACATTTGATTCAGGTATATCAAGAATATCGTCTTTCTCATATTCTACACCTTCACGAACAATATCTACTTTACATTTTATTTTCATAATTCTAAAATTTGATTTAAACAAAGATAAAAAAAAAGAGCAACAAAAATGTTGCCCTTTTAATAACCCAATAATATAACTTATTATGAAGTTTCTAAAGCTGTTTTAGCTGTGCTAAACGAACCTTTTACGAAAGCGTTTGGTAAATAGATAGCGTGAGCCATTCTTATAATACCTCTAACGCTGACAAGATACTTGTCAAAGTTATCGTTGTTTTCATATCCAAAGTCCACAGTTAAGTTTTCTCTTTGGAAAACTTGTGATCCTTGTGAGAAGTCACCAACAACAAATGATCCTGAAGCCATCTTATTATTTAGATAGACTGGCACACCATTTATTCTAGTGAATCCTTCACTTGTTACCACAGAATTACCTCTTAGATACTCGTTTGTTGTATCTTTTAATAAGTAGATTTTATGGAAGTCAGTTGGATTTAAAATGATTCCATTACCTGCATAATTAGCTAAGGCTAATTGATTAAGGGCAACAATCAGTACATCTAATTCTTGTGCAGATTCGATAGCGTTAGCAAACCCACCTGCTGAGAAAGTTGTACCTCCATTCATCAAACCTAATTGATTTGGTGAACTTCCTGATCCATTAAGTAACTGATCATCAACTACAGTCATAATCTTTGCAGGAATCCTTTGTGATAAGTAACTCTGCAAAGCAGGTGTGTCATCTAACATCTCTTGTGAGATAGTCATAACAGCACTTGTCTTCTGTACTACAGCATCAGTTGCAGTTAATTGGAACTCAGAATCAGATGGTGCTGAACCTTCTGCAACATTACTTGCATTGTCAGTATAAGCTGATTCTTTCACATATCTAATGACATTAGATGTTGTAGAAGCTACTGGAATTATATTCATCATATTCGTCACATTTGACGGATCACGTTTAATTCCTGCTACTCTCTCAACACCAGTTGCATCTCTAGCTGAACTAGCACCTGCAAAGTCAGACGATATTAAAACGTCTGCTTTAAGGTCGAATGATGCGTTGTTTGAATTTCCTGATCTCATTGCTTGGAATGATTCGCTCTTTTCAATAGCATCACCGAACACATCTGACTTAGTTTTGTAAACATCACTAAAGTTGTCTTTTTTGTTTTCAACTTCGATTTTGTCTAATCTCTCTACTATTTCAGAATGTTTCTCGACAAGGTTCTTAACCTCGCCTTTGATTACAGTATCGACTTCACTATTAACATTATCTTTGATTGACTTAGCAGATTTCTCCAGTTTCTCATCAATAATATTACAAACATCGTCTAACTGTTTTTTTATATTCTCATCCATTATTTCGAATTTAAATTGTTAAACATATAATTAAAGATTGAATCTGAAGTGATATTATCTTTCTTAGTTTCTAAGTGTGCATTACCACGAGTTAGTTCCTTGTCTGATTGGTGTGTATTATCACGAGCAATCAAAGATTTTAAAACTTCTAATTCATATTCGACTAAATAACCAAGATCATCTGTAATGTTTCCTTTACGGATTAACTTGATTAAGTTATCAAATCTCTTTGTGTAATAGTCGATCTTTTCAGATTCGCCTTTTACCTCTAATATTTTTGCTTCTTCGTTTGATGCAAGAGTTACTGCTGATATTTCAAATAGCTTTGCTTCTTTGATTACCCTGACACCATCTTCATTATAATCTTTCTTTACTGGCATTATTCCGACTGAGTTCTCGTCAATAACTTTGTAAATCATAAGTTCTAAGACTTCTCTACCAAAAGTAGTCTTAGGTACTTCAGCAACAAATGCTAAACCTTTATCATCTTCATACAGCTCTCTCATCTTGCCGATTGGTTTTGTAATGTCGTGCTGATATAAATACTTTACACGAGAACCATTGTTCTTTATGGTTCTTGAATATGCACCTTTTTCTATAATATCTTTATCTGAATCTTCGTTACCAAAGACAGAACCGTATCCTTTTACTATTCCTAGTTTTTCATCTACGTCACTTATCTCTCCTTGCTTAAATAATACTTTACTCATAATCTTAAATTTATTTTCAAAAATAATACAATTTTTTTTCTAATGTTTTAATCTACTTGTACGAAGGGTACAGATAAACATTTACAATTCACAACTTCTTTTGCAGATGCACCTAGTGATGTGTCAGAAGGAAACATCAACAATGAACCACCAACTTGATAAGGTTCATTTGATGCAATAGGATTATTACCATATTGTATGTCTGCTGATCTGTGTGTATCCCTAACATTTCTACCTCCTGAAATCCATTCTTTTACTAGGTTGTCTTCACCATAGATATCTTGTGCAGATAGTTGGATACCAAAGTTAGCAGAAGCAGTTGTCTCTGTTTGCACTATTCTTCTTGCCATCCACCTAGCTTTAAATCTTAATCTCTTACTTATTTCTCTAACTCTTTCTTCTAAACCCATTGACATAAATTCTTCATTTTTAGTCAAATCTGTAATTACCTTTTTAAGTGTTTGTAGTGCTACACCATTCACAGAGGTTACTTCCTTTGCAGTAGCTAAGTAATTGCTTCTTTGTGTAGCGTATCTATCAAGACCTTCAATTATGGTTGATTCTAAGTTTCTTCTTTCTTGTGCAGTTAATTGTTGTCCTCTTTCTATTCTATCTAATAATCTTTCAAATTCAAACTCTGACATTTTGTTTACAAATAACTTAAAGTTTTTTCTGTACCAATATGCAAACCTAAGACCAGTTTGTCTGTACATCTGTTTGTACATTTCAATTACTTCTTTTTCTGTAAATAATGTATTGAAGTTTTGGTTTGTTGGTGTAGGATTTTCTTCATACATTTTAACTGCTTTATCATATCCTATAATATAGAATTGATATGCAATGGGAAGATTCTTCTTTTGTGCTATCCTTATTTGTTTCTCAAATTCAGTAGATACTTTTCTTCTATTCTGTTTTGTTTGTATTGACTTTCTTGCAGATATGCTTCTACAGACTGCATATCGTTGTTGTGTATCAGGGTATTCTGACATAGATGTATCATCAATCATACATCTTCGAACAAATTGATTGCTTGATTCTCCTGCTCTTGGTTTAGGTAGTGGCATCTTCTTCTGCTTTATCTATGATCCTCTTACACCATTTGTACATAGGATCATCTTCAACCCTAGATACTTTATTATCACCACCCCATAATGAGTAAGATATATCACCACAGATTGGTTTATCTTTTTCATCTATGTAGTCACCAGTAACATATTCGTATGCTCTTGATAGATATGCAAATGTTTTCTTTACGATTTCCAATGATAGACCACGACCTGCAATGAGGTCGTTTGCTCTGTTTTTACCCACTAAGGTAGCACAAGGATTGTTAAAAGATTCATTGATTTCTTGTGCTTTCTTTGCGTTCTCTCTTACGGATTTGGGATAATCGTCATAAGTTTCTTGTTTGTATTCTTCTTCGTCTTCGTGTCTATACTTAGATAAAGCATCTTCTAACTCATCCATATTTGCACAAGGCATATATACCATACCATCTTCTGTTTCGTGGGTGTGTGTTGTAGAACAACCAATCGCTTCAGCTCTCTCTTGTGCATCAACTCTATTATCAAAAACCTCATTATGATATGACTTATCGTCTTTGCTAGACATTGGATGACCTGATGGTAATAAATCAGTATCGTGTTTGCCACTTCTAAATCTACCATTTCTCAAAGCAAATAAATATGACCCCACACGTCCCATAGCCCATTGGTCTTCGTTTCTTACGTTTGGTCGTACAGATGCAGGGTTGGTTCTATATGCACCTACACCCCTTCTATATACTTGATACAATGTTCTTACAGTAGTTCTTTTTGTTTTATCATCACCGACCTTTTCGTTATGTTCTTCTACTTTATTTCGTAACGCAGTTTCCAATCTAGC
>TARA_R100000231_G_scaffold24962_3_pt1 | contig 14025 bp, 9 predicted proteins | sample TARA_R100000231 | Tara Oceans TARA_R100000231 (sample SAMEA2620565) | marine metagenome | biome: marine biome (ENVO:00000447); feature: surface water layer (ENVO:00002042); material: "saline water (ENVO:00002010), including plankton (ENVO:xxxxxxxx)" | depth 5 m | reverse complement strand
TTTTTTTTTAACTTTTTAATTATATAATATTATGGCAAAAAAACAAAAAACTGAAAAGGTGGAGGCACCTGTTGTTGAAGCGCCAGTCGTTACAACAGCAAAACCTAAAAAACCTATATGGGAAGTAAAAGACAGAACTTATGTTTTAAAAGACATGAGTCCTTTAGCGTATCACTTAAGATCTTCTGGTTTATATTATTTTGATGAAGAAGCTGGGTACGAAAGGGAAGTTTGTTATTCAAGAAACCAAAGAACGTGCTTTGTAGACGAAATGAAAGGTGATATTAGAAGAGGTCATGTTTGGTTTAGGAATGGAATGTTATATGTTCCTAAAAACGAAGTTATGCTTCAAAAGTTTTTGTCTTTATATCACCCAGGTAGAAATAGAGTTTATGCAGAGGTTAAACCTGAGGAAAGAGCTGCTAATCAAATTGATTATATAGAGGCAGAAATAGAAGCTTTAAACTTAGCAAAAAGCTTAAACGTTCAAGAGGCAGAAGCTATATTACGTGTAGAAATAGGTTCTAGAGTGTCAGAGATGAGTTCTAGTGAATTAAAAAGAGATTTATTACTATTTGCTAGACAATCACCTTTAACGTTCTTAGATATAGCAGAAGACGATAACGTTCATATTAGAAACATTGGTGTAAAAGCTGTTGAGTCTGATATTTTAAAACTTTCACCAGATCAAAGAACATTTACTTGGGCTTCTACTGGTAGAAAAATAATGACAGTACCATTTGATGAGCACCCATATAATGCATTAGCTCATTGGTTTAAAACTGATGAAGGAATGGAGGTGTTTAAAAATGTAGAAAAGCGATTAAACTCGTAATTATCCTATAGTGAGTAGCCACTCTTATAGGGTGGTTACTTAACTATAAAAAATATAAAATGGCAGTAAATATAGACACAGTATATCAAAGAGTATTAGCACTAGCTAACAAAGAGCAAAGAGGTTATATAACACCTCAAGAGTTTAATTTACTGGCTAATCAAGCTCAAATGACTATATTCGAGCAATACTTTTACGATAAAAATCAAAGAGACAGAAACGAGCCAGATCCAGATCACCATACTGACGAAGGAAATATAAGTAAATTAATAGATCAAAAATTAAAACCTTTTAGCTCTTTTCAAACTGTAACATCAGGAACAACATTTCCAACTACAATAACTGTTAGTGGCCAAGCTTTAGAAATTTTTCATTATGGTAATATAGTTGTAGCTAATAGATATTTGTGTAAGTATATGGAAAGAGTAGATTTAGAAAATATAAAACTATCACCTAGACATCAAACTTACAATCAATCTTTTGATCCTATATGGACAGATGCTTACGGTGGTGGTGATATAGAAGTTTACAATAATAAGCTTAATCAAGTTACAAGTGGAGTTACAGTAGAGTGTTTTAGAATACCTAAAACGGTTAATTGGGGTTACGTTGTTGTAAGAGGTATACCTTTATACAATAGTAACGTAGCTGTAAACTTTGAATTACATAGAAGTGAAGAAGATACTTTAGTAAATAAAATATTAGAAATGGCAGGTATAGTTATAAACAAACCTGGCTTAGCTAATTTAGCTCAAGTAAAAGATCAAACTGAAAAAACATTACAAAAAATATAGATAAATGGCGTTTACATTTCAAACAAATAATACATACTATAGAGAAATTGGTACCCATGGTGGTTACAGATACATTACACTGCAAGATGCTATAGATGGTTTTAATGCTGCTTATGTTGGTCATGGAAAGATATGTCAAGATATAGATGCTAGAGATGTTCAGTTCCACGCTATAAGAGCTTTACAAGAATTATCTTATGATACTATAAGAAGTAAAAGAGATTGGGAAGTTGTTATACCAGCCTCTTTAATGCTTGTAATGCCTCATGATTATATAAATTACCAAAAACTTTCTTGGTCAGACGAAGGCGGTATAAAGCATATTATATACCCAACTAGATTTACAGGTAATCCAAAACAAGATCAAAACACTATACAAAGTTGGGGAGGTTACGATGCTAATTATTCAGTAGACGAAACTTCTACTACTAGAGAAAATTTCAAAGCAAGAGAAGTTGATCCAAACACTGGAAGTCATAATACAGATAAAGATGTTTATGATGCTTTGTTAGGAAGCAGATATGGTTTAACACCTGAACACGCTCAAACAAATGGTAGTTTTTATATTGATGAACAAGCAGGTAAATTTCACTTTAGCTCTAACATGGCTGGTAAAACAGTTATATTGGAATACATAAGTGATGGTATAGCAACAAATCTTGTTGATGATGAAATGAGTACTACTACAAGTTTTATTCCAAAGTTAGTAGAAGAAGCGCTTTATAAATGGATATTATACGGTGTGTTATTAGCTAAAGCAAACACGCCGGCTGGTTTGTTAGCTCAAATAAAAAAAGAAAGATTTGCTGAAACTAGAAAAGCAAAGATAAGATTATCAAATCTTAAATCAGAAGAAATAGCACAAATATTAAGAAATAGTAGTAAGATTATAAAACACTAGAATATGCCGGAGATAAAAAGAAATTTTGCGGGTGGTAAAATGAACAAAGACCTCGATGAAAGACTTTTTGCTTCAACGGCTAAAGGTCAATATCGAGACGCTTTAAATATACAAGTTTCTACTACAGATACAGATGATATAGGTACAGCTCAAAACATAAAAGGTAATACTAAAATAGATACTATGTTTGACTTTACAACTATAGATATACGAGGTACTGCCTCTATAGTTGGTAAAGTAGCAGCTCCAGATGAAGATAAAATATACTATTTTGTTTCAGATGGTGATTTTGCTCAAAATAATTTAAGTGTACCCACAACTAGAAAAAATTACATAATAGAATTTGATACTGTTTTACAAGTATTAAAATATGTCTTTGTAGATATATTTGAAGTAAGAAAACAAGTAGTTACTAATGAGGCTGGTAGCTTCATAACAGTACCTGCAGAACCAACTGGTGGTGCTACTGGAAACAAAACTGGTATTAGAATAGGCATGAAGGTAAGTGGTACTTTTACTAATAACACCGGGGGTAGTATATCACACCCTATAACAAGTGCTACTGTAACAAATGGAAATACTTATCAAGTTTTCAAATCACATAATATTTTTGTTACAGATATTCAATGGGATAGCTCTAATAGTAGGTGGAAAATTTTTACATCTATAGCTTTAACCACTGGCGCTACTGACATTGCGAAATTTAGCGCACCTAGTGCTTTAGAGTTTGATAAAGAAACTTTAATAACAGGTGTAAACGTTTTAGATGGTAATATATACTGGACAGATGACAAGTCTGAACCTAAAAAAATAAATATAGAAAGAAGTATAAAAGGTACTGGTGGTTCTGTTTATTTGCAAGGAGCTACAACACCTTTAACTGGTTTTAACAATACAAACACTACTTTAACAAGTGGTGTTTTTAATGGTGATTCAAATTATTTCCACACTAGATTAGTTAAAGATGTGAACAACGACGGTACATTGAGAGTTGTTACTACCTCTGATAAGAAAAAAGCTGTATATGCAGATAGACAATATATAACTGTAATTAAAAAAGGACCAACACAACCTTTGCATATAGAAATGTACAGGTCGTCTGAACCTAGAATAAACTCTACTGGAGCAGAAAATCCTATATCAACAACACACACAAATGGAACACCAAGTGTTTTTAAAAATACTAACGTTTCTCCAGACTTAGTACCTTTAGAAGCTGGGGCTACGGTAAGTATAAGCTTTGACACGCCTGTTGATTACAGGGTTGGAGATGAAATATATTTTATACCTCAAGATGAAGATGAAGATAACTCTTCAGCTTATAGTAACGTAATAGATCCTCAAGATGCTGTTATTAGAGCTAAGGTTATATCTTCTAATGTTGCTGGTGCTAACTCTTTAGCTTCTAGTGGTTTTGAAATAACTTTATTATCTATATCTGAAGAAAAAGCAAACTTAACACCAGGTGCAATTTATAATGTTAGAAGAAAGGTTGGTGAAGCTTTGTTTGAATATAGTTTTCCTAGATTTTCTTATAGATACAAGTATCAAGATGGAGAGTATTCTACTTTTGCTCCTTTTTCTGAAACAGCTTTTTTACCAGATTACTACGAGTATTTTCCAAAAAAAGGTTTTAATCTTGGTATGAGAAATCAATTAAGATGTTTGAAATTAAGAAATTATTTTTTTCCAGAAGATATAATGCCACAAGATGTTGTTGAAATAGATTTACTATATAAAGAAACAAACAACCCTACTGTATATACTATAAAAACTTTAAAACCTACAGATGGTGATCCTATATGGCCTAACTTAAAAGCTAATCCACATACACGTACTGATAATGACAAACCTAATAGGGGTGTTTATAATGTTACTACAGATTTAGTTCACGCGGTAGTACCTTCTAACCAGTTGTTAAGACCTTATGACAATGTTCCTAGAAAAGCAAAAGCGCAAGAAGTTTCTGCTAATAGAGTTGTATATGGTAATTATCTTCACAACTATACTGTTGAGAAAGATCCTGTTATAGTTATAAGTACACACTCTAGAGGAGATGAGCATTTTCCTGATGAAGACTACGCTCGTCCTTCTGTAAAATCTATGAGGAACTACCAATTAGGTGTAGTTTTTAGTGATGAGTATGGGAGAGAAACACCGGTGTTAACTTCTAAAGAAGCTATGATTAATTTAGATCAAAGCTTTTGTAATAAAAGAAACAGAATAATAGCTAGGCTTTGGGATGGTACACAAGTGCCATCTTGGGCAAAGTATTTTTCTTTTTATATAAAAGAAACTTCTTCAGAATATTATAGCTTAGCTATGGACAGATGGTATAATGCTGCTGATGGTAATATATGGTTAAGCTTTCCTTCTTCTGAAAGAAATAAACTAGACGAAGAAACATTTTTAGTATTAAAAAAAGCTCATGGTAATGACAATCCTGTTACACAAAAAGCTAGATACAAAATATTAGCTATAGAAAATGAAGCTCCTGATTTTATAAAAACAACTAAGAAAAACTTAGGAACTTTTTTTAACTCTGGAAGTAATAATATAGGTAATAGTACTAGAGGTTATCCTTTGCAAGACACTACTTTTATAACTGTTGCAAGGCAACCTTTTGACGCTGTGTATGGTACAGATGCGCATATAGATTTTGCTAGCGTAAATAAAATGGGTATTATATTTTCTGGACAAAACAGTATCTCTAAAGAATATGAAGTGTCTAAAGTTAGTAAAATATCTAATAATGATTACAAAATAAAGCTTGTAGGTAAAATAGAAGATGATGTAGCTTTTGCTTCTAGCGATGACACATGGGCTGGTAGAATAGGAGATTTACAATTTGACTTAATAGAATATGAGGTAGAAAGTAAACCTGAGTTTGATGGTAGATTTTTTGTAAAAGTATATAGAGATCAAATACTAGAAGATAATGTTTTAAACAGTAGTGAAAACGCTTTAGAGTATGTTGTGGCGGCTTCTTGGCAATTAAGATATTTAAACAACCACGCTTACACAAGCAGCTCATATACTAATGGTGGTAATTGGACAAGCCAAACATCTACAAACACTCAAAACAAATCTTTAAAAGGTCCTATAGTTCGTAAAACAAAAGAAAAAACTGGTACTTCTCAAGAAGATAGATACTTTCACCCTACAGAGTACAACCACCATAGTAGCGCTACCTTTCCTAACGCTAATGGTGCTTCAGCTACTGTTACTTCTAATACTTATAGATGGGGTGGCGCAACTAGCGATAGCAGTTCGGCTTTAAAAAATGCACAAGTTCCTACTGTAAATAACGGACTAAGAGCTTTTGATATGAGACATGGCCATAACCATGCTATGAATGATGACACGTGGACTATGTCTGCTGGTGGTAGTGGTTTTACGCCTGCTGCTAGAGAGTTTTGGCAATACGCTTCTGGTCTTCAAGACTTTTTTATTGATGCTTCTACAGCTTACTCTTGGACAAGCATGGAAGAAAATTTTAACAGCGTGCTTGGAGGTGGAAGAGATAGACCTGGTAATGAATATGCTAGTGACACTTGGAGTGCTGGTGAAGTGGCGTGTGGAAAAGCTGGTCCTTATGGAAGCACTACTACAGGTGTAAAAGGTTCTCCATCTGGTAAATGTGGTAATACAAAGTATGAAAAAGGACAACCTAGTAGAGGTATATGGTTTGGCCCAAATGATGAGTGTTATATGGATTTATCTTGGACAGGTATGGGTAAACCTGGTCAAGAAGATGGTTGGGGTAGTAAACCTTATCCAGAAAAATTAGACGAAACTAGTGCTACTATATACAAGTCTGCTCAAAACTTTATAGAGACATTATGTACACCAGGTACTAAGTTTAGATTTAGAAAAGATCCAGACGAGACAATTTACACTGCAGAAAGGTTTGATCACCCAGATTGTGGTTGGAACTCTAATAAGTGGAGATCTAGTGGAGCTAACGAAGTAGTAGGTGTTTGGGGTATAAGAAATTATAAAACTAGAGATCCTTGGCAGATTAGAGAACAACATGAAAGTTGGAACAAAAGACAAAGATGGACTCTTAAAGTAACACCTAGAATAGGTGACAACGGTTCTCAAAATGAATACAACCCTGTAACAGGAACTATATTTGGAGCGCCATCACCTGTAAGGGCTTTACACCACGACACAACAGACGCAGACGTTATAGAAATACTAAGACCTTATGTTGATTTAGATGGTGAAGGTGCTGGTAACTATACTGAAAACCCAGCTATATGGGAGACAGAGCCTAAGGAAAGTGTTGATGTTGATATATATTATCAAGTAGGTGGTTTAAACCCTGTAGAATTAACTAAAAGCACAAATGAAGAGTTTTTACCTTTAGGTAGTACTTTTCAAACTCAAAGCGCTAGTGGAACAGTAACAACACATACTATAACAGAGTGGACAGCGGCAGACACGTTTACATTTACTCCCGCTATACCTAACAATGCTGCTAACACAATAGCTGATGGCGAAGATGTTTATTTTGAAAAAAGAAATCATTATAATTTAGGCTGTAATGCTAATGGTGCTGTTGGTCAAGGGGCTACAAGTATGAAGTTGCATGGTTTAAATAAGTACGCGACTAATCCTTTATGGAAAGAGTATCATGTTCTTGATTGGAATAATTGCTGGAGTTTTTTAAACGGAGCAGAGTCAGATAGAGCAAGAGATGATTTTAACCAAAAACAAATGGACAATGGTGTTAAAGCATCTACTGTTTTAGCAGAGCCTATAAGAGAAGAGAGAAGAGAGCATGGCTTTATATGGTCTGGTATATACAACTCTAACTCTGGCGTTAACAATACTAATCAGTTTATAATGGCTGAATCAATAACTAAAGATTTAAACCCTGAATATGGTAGTATACAAAAATTACATCAAAGAAACACAGATCTAATAACACTATGTGAAGATAAGGTTTTAAAAGTATTATCTAATAAAGACGCTTTATTTAACGCTGATGGTAATTCAAATGTTACAGCTACAGCTAAAGTTTTAGGTGCAGCTCAACCTTACAAAGGTAACTATGGTATATCTAAAAACCCTGAGTCTTTTGTCGCTACGCCTTATCAATTGTATTTTGGTGATGCCATGAGAGGTCAAATATGTGCACTATCTGGAGAAGGTGTAAGAACTATATCTACTCTAGGTATGAAAAACTATTTTAGTGATATATTAAAAGAAAATGTTCACCAACTCTTAGGTACTTATGATCAAAAGAAAAAAGAATACAACGTAACTATTAAAAAGAAACTTAAAAAATATCAAGAGTCACCAGAGTTAATTACTGTTAGTTATAACGAAAGATCTAAAGGTTGGGTTAGTTTTAAATCATTTACACCTCAAGATGGTATAAGTTTAAATAATCAATATTATACTTGGTACAACGGTAGTTTATGGAAACACCACAGTAATGAAAAAAGAAATAATTTTTACGAACAACAGTATACCTCAGACATAACTTTAATATTTGCGGATCCAACTGCTTCTGTTAAAAGCTTTGATGTAATAGCTTATGAAGGTAGTAAAGAAAAAATATCTTCTTTTACAAGTGAGTCTACAAACTTTTTTACAGGAAATTCTGGTTCTAATAACGGTATAGATTCTGCTAGCGTTAACGCAAGTGACTTTGGAAGTTTAAGCTATAGAAAACTTACAGCTCAAAAAGGTTGGTATGTTGACGATGTAAACACTGATTTACAAGTTGGAAACGACATATTTTTTGTAGACAAAGAAGGTAAAAAATATGGATACGTAACAGGTAAAGAAGGTGGTATAGATAATTTAGATAACAATTGGAATGAAAAAGAGTTTTCAACTCAAGGTATAGGTGTTGCAACGATAGAACATGGTGATCCTGATAGAGGAGAGCAAGGTTCTTGGTTAATACAAAACAATGTTTCAAGCACTTATCAAGGTGATGATGGTAGTGGTGGAGCTTGGGATACTCAAAATTTTGGAAACGAATAATTATGGCAAGTACAAATACACAAACAGCACCTAGATGGACAGTTACGAGCGTTAGTTTACCTACAACGATAGGTACTTTCGCTTCTGGAACTGTAAACTTAACTATAAGCAACGTTGTAAATGGTACTTATTCTGGCCACGATCTAAGTGCTAAAAACTTTAAAATAGGTGGAGCTAGTGGTCCTGTGAATGTTGGTAGTGGTTTTAAGTGGACAGGTGGAAATGTAGACTCTGAAGTTAATTATGTTATATTTACAGACAACGGAACCGCTGGTGATCCAACAAATACAATAAATGCTGCTGTTACGTTAAACAGTACTTCTATTACGAGTGGCAATGCTAATCAAAATATATATGTAGATATAGATGAGATGGTTTCAGACACACCACCAGCAGCTACAAGAAGATGTTGTTTAAAAACTGTTTACCCAAATCCTTATGGTTCAGATCACACTATTAGTATTACAGATATAACAAGTCCAAATATTACAGAGTCATCTTTAGGTAACTCTAGCGCTACACCAGGTGGGGTTGGCTGGTCAAACTTAAACGTTACTCAACATACCGGTGTTGTTTCAGAAGGAGTTGCTAATAAAATAGCGGAGTTAACTTTTACAGCTTCTAGTGGTCACTACTATTCAGCGGGTTCTCCTTTTGCTGGTTTTCAAAATTTATTGCAAAGCCAAAACGGTTACCATGATTATACAAACAATTATAGTTTTAATGTTTTTAATAAAATTTTTGATGGTCTTGGAAGAATGACTAGTTTTAAAATAGAAGCTTTTTATACACCGCCTACTATTGGTAGTGGCGCTGTAGATCCAGGTGAAGGTATGTGTCCTTTAGATCACAAACTGTTCATTGAATATATGTTAAACGGTATTCCTAGTGACGCTGGAAATATGTTACCTGTTTCTAGCGGTGGTAATATATATAATGTAGTTTTTCCAAGTGATATAAAAACAACTGGTGGTTCTAAAAGAGTTTGTGTAAAAGGAACGCCCGGTGCTTCTTATACTATGAAAGTTACAAAAACAGCAGGTCACGACAGTAGCACTGCAGCTGCTTCTGGTGCTTATTATAATTTTACAACAGACGAGTTTCAAGATTTAAATAGTCTTTCAATGCCAGTAGTTTTAACTAGCACCATAGACGCTAAAGGTCAAGATGTTCAAGATATTAGTATACCATCTAGTAGTTCTAATGCTAGATATGATATTGTTGTAGGTTCAGCTAATGGCTCTACTTTAGCTAGTGCTGTTCCAAACGCTGCTGGCGAAGCTAAAATGTTACAATATGGAAACGCTACTTTTACACTACAGGTTAGCACTAGCACAGCATCAAACTTTGGTACATTACCAGCAGCCGTAACAGTAACAAAACAAAGTTCAAATTTTCCAAATCTAGAACAAAACTATAGTACATGGAATAAGATTTATTCAAAAGGCTCTACACAAGTTAGAGGTCAAAGCAGAGGTGCTAGTACTGATAGACTTATAATTAACGATAAAAAAGTAATAGACCGTATAAAGCCAGGTATGAAAATTACTTCATCTACCGGTAGCGTGGCTGACGGAACTACAGTTTTGTCAGTTGATAGAAGATCAAATAAAGTTGTTCTTAGCTCTGCGCAGGCTATATCTGATGTTGATTTGCAGTTTGAACCAATTTATGGAGAAAAGTCTTTTAGTTTTACTATAACTCCTGGCACAGAAGGAGAGGGCAGCACAGCAACTCTTAATGTTAATACTAGTAACACAATACAAAATAGTACAGATAAAATATTTGGAGCACCGCAGTCAATAACTAAAACTGTTGACGGTGCTGTTTCAGAATCAGCCACTGTTCAATTAGATGAATATGAAGGGCTTGTTGCTGGTATGTCTGTTTTTGGTAGTGGTGTTGGTGATGGTGTAACTTTAAACGAGTTAGTTAACCCAAGATCTATCACTTTATCTGAGGCTTCAACTTCTATAGCAGACAACACTGTTTTAACATTTACCGGTGGAGTTGGTAACATTTATTTAACGAGACAATCTGTTGTTAAGGTTGGTGCTAATATAATTATATCTGGAGCATTTAGATGTGATAGTATACCAGCTGACGTAACATGTAATATAAATATAGATAATTTAATAAACGTATCATAATGGCATTAATAACATTAATATTTACTGAACCAATAAACGAATCTTGTCAAGTAGGAGATGAAGTATATTATGTAACAACATCTTCATCTGGAGGTTTTACTATAAACTCTAACAATATTCAATCATTAGGCTCGGTAAGACAAATAAATGATGGTAGATTATCAATGGTAACTTATAGCACTACAGCTCCTGGTAATTTAAATACTACTAGTAAATATATATTTTTTGGAAAAGATAATCAAGCAAACTTAAGTAGTATATTAGGTTATTTCGCTTCTGTAAAATTTGTAAATGATGATACTAGTGAGGCTGAATTGTATGAAGTTGGCTTAAACATGTTTGAAAGCAGTGGCAACGCGCAGGGCCAATAGTGTAAATAGTGATCAAGAAGAGTAACTATAGATATAGTTAAATTTAATTATATATGAGTAAGTTACAAAAAAACTTCAAGTCACAAGTGACTAAACTAGAGAATGATCTAAAGTCTATTGCTGATGGTAATAGTATTATAGCAGGCACAGATAAAGATCCTATAATAACTGATAGCGAGCAAATACCTATTAGACATTTCTTTATGGACGGAGTTTATGTCAGAGAAATGACAATGTATAAAGGAATGATAGTAATAGGAGCTATTCATAAACACCTACACATGTGTTTTCTGTTAAAAGGAAAATTATCAGTTGCTAGTAGACAAGGTGTTGTTGAGTATATAGCTCCTTGTTTTATTATAGCAGGACCAGGAGAAAAAAGAGTTTTGTATGCGCATGAAGATTCTCACTGGTACAATACCCATAAAAACCCTAACAATATTAAAGAAGTTAAAGACTTAGAAAAAGAAATAGTAGCTAGTAGCTATGAAGAATACGAACAATACATTAAAAAATAAACTATGGCATTTGCAACAGTAGGTTTAATAGCAGGCGGTTTAACCGCAGCATCAGGAATAGTTAGTGCTATTGGTGGTGGTATAAAAGCTAGAAAAGCTAAAGAAGAAGCTAGAAAAGCTAAGGCTGAGTTAGAAAAAAATAAAAGAAGATTTGAAAATTTAGATACTTCTAATCCTTATATGAACATGGAAAACGTTATGGAAGACTTAACTGTTAACCAACAAGAAGCTGAGTTCATGAAACAACAACAACAACAAAATCAAGCTAATATACTTCAACAAATGAGAGGTGCTGCTGGTGGTTCTGGTATAGCGGCGTTAGCACAAACTTTAGCTAACCAAGGTTCTCTTGATGCTCAAAAAGCAGCTACATCTATTGGTAAACAAGAACAAGCTAATCAAATGGCTGAAAGACAAGAAGCTTCTAGACTACAAGGTTTAGAAAGAGAAGGTGATTTAATAAGTAGACAAGCAGAGTTTGGTAAAATAAGTTCATTAATGGGTATGTCTGCTGATGCTTTAGCTAATGCAAAAGCAGAACAAGCTGCCGGTCAACAACAAATGATGAGTGGTATAAATCAATCGATTGGAGCTTTTACTGGTGTTGCTACAGGACAGTTTGGAGCAGGAGCACAAGCTAAGCTTAGTGGTATGTTTGGTGGTGGTCAATAAAAATATAAAATATGGCATTAAAAAAAACAGGAACAAAAGCACCGGCTAGTAGAAGTTTAGATTACAGTCTAAGTGCTGATATATTAAATAGAGTAAAAGCTGCTGAAGATAATACAAAGCTAATGAACACAGCTGGTATGATTGGTCAAGTTGGGGCTAGTATTGGCGGGGCTGCTAAAACAATTATAAAAACAAGAGAAGAGCAATCAGAGCAAGAAAAACTAGAGCAAGATAAATTAAACGAAGAAAAAGGTAAATGGGAAGAGTGTTGGCAAAAAGTAGATAATAGAGGTTCTTGGGCTACGCCAGAAGTTTACGATCAATTTGCAGAATTAGAAAAAGATTACCAAACAGAATACAACAATGCTATAGAAGCTGGTAATAATCAAGAAGCTGCTAAGCTTTTAAAGCAACAAGAAAATAGATCTGCTCAATTACAACAGTGGAAAGGTGTTGTTGAAGGTTCTAAAGATACTTGGAGTCAAGATCTTTGGGCTGAAAACATGCCTACAGAAGATATGGAAATAATAAACGCTATAAACTCTCAAGAAAACGCACAGATAGCTTACACAGATCCAGATGAAGAAAAAGGTACACCTGGTGGAGATATGATTTTTAGAATAACACTATCAAACGGTCAAACAAAAGATGTTACTTTAGCTGATTACAATAAAATAGCACAAAGAAATATAAAGCCTGTAGCTGTTCAAAATGAATGGGGTAAGTCTATGGAAAAAATAAATGAGCAAGCTGCAAAACAAGAGACGTTTAATTTTGAACCAGGTTCTCAATTATATAATCAACAATTATCTGCCAATAGACAATTAGTAACTAGAGATAATTTTCAATCAATGATTAGTAATAATTTTATAGGTGGCGAAAGTACTTTTGAACAAGATATACTAAAACATGAAGACTTTAACAATGTTAAACTTGCAGATCTTAAAATAACAGATAAAACCTCAGAAGATGGTAAGTTTGCTACACAGTTTGATAAAAATAATGATGGTATTTTAGGTAAAGAAGAAGTTGGAGAAATAGATTTTGTTAGTTTTTCAGATAAAGACAAGAGAAGTATAGTAAATCTTATGAAAAAAGAAGAAAACTTTGAAGTAGCTAAACATTATCTAGGTGATTACATGACAAGGATGCTGTATCAAAACTCTAAAACTACTAGAAAAGAATACGAAACAGAAAGAACAAACTCAAACAAATATTCAAAACATAACTAATGAATCAAGAAGCTATAAATGACGCTTACGAAGCTTTCGTAAAAGGCGGCTACAAAGGTAGTATACAAGACTTTGTTAGTTTAATGGCTAACAGTCCAGATGCTTTAAACGATGCTTTTAGTGAGTTTACAAGTGGTGGTTACACTGGTAATATTAACGACTTTAAAAAACTCATGGGAGTGGGAAACCAAAGAAGCTCCACGAGAAGCTCGAACGTGGAGCGAAAATCAAAGAGCTCGTCTTCGGGATCAAAATCGGAAAGTTCTATATTGGAATCTTACGATTTTCCTCAAATTGATGGTGTACCCGTATATCCAAACACTATAGCTGTAGTTAACGGTCAACCTATTACACAAGAAGATTATTTAAGTGGAAGAATATTTTTCAATCAAGATGGTAAGCCAAAACCTTTAGCAGAGTACACTGAAATAATAAAACAAGTAAACTCAAGCATGCAAGATGTAGCGAGTTTAAAAGGTGAAAATCAAGAATTATACAAAAACTCTCAAGCTGAATTAAATACCTATAAATCTTCTTTAACAGAAGAAA
>TARA_R100000231_G_scaffold95220_1_pt1 | contig 14185 bp, 18 predicted proteins | sample TARA_R100000231 | Tara Oceans TARA_R100000231 (sample SAMEA2620565) | marine metagenome | biome: marine biome (ENVO:00000447); feature: surface water layer (ENVO:00002042); material: "saline water (ENVO:00002010), including plankton (ENVO:xxxxxxxx)" | depth 5 m | reverse complement strand
CGTCACTTATGACTGTTTCTCCACAACCACAAGTACAAGTAAATTCTTTTTTCTTAAAATATTTAAGACTCATTATTTATATTTACTCATTATCTCATCAAAAAAATCAGTAAAGTCTTGCTTAACATCTTCTTCTATAGTGTACTCTTCTTCTCTTTCTTTCTCTATGTCATCTACATCATAAGTAAACATTATTAGCATTTCTTTATCATCTTCTTCTACTTTTATTTCTAACTCTCCATCATGATGTAGCTTTTCCATCATCTCTTTTGTAAAGTGAAAGTGATGGTCATGCTCATCATCTCCATAGTATTTTCTTTTCTTTGCCATGTTTTTTTCTTCTTTAGTTGTTTTCATTGGGTGATTTTCTGGTAGTAAGTCTGTATCATGCTTGCCACTTCTATATTTTCCATTTCTTAAAGCATATAAAAAAGAATTGCAACGTGCTAGTGCCCACTGGTCAGGCCCTGTAACTCCTTCTCTTACACTTTCAGGATTCGTATAATAAGCACCAACACCTCTTTTAAATACTTTTTCTAATTTAGCAACAGTAACCTTTGGATTCCAATCCTTCTTTAAATCTTTCACATCTTCATTATGCTCTTCCATTTTATTTTTCAAGGCTTTTTTTATTCTCTCGCTAATTTCTGTTTCTTCTTGATTTTTTATAGAATTTTTTGCTTTGTCTATTTGTTCTAACTTTCTAATTGCCCAGTTAACACCTGCATCACCTCCCCAAGCATCCCACATTATACCACCACAACCTTCATCATATGGCACATCTTTATGCTGTTGGTGTCTTTTAAATGATGCCATACGAGCAATAGTTCTTCTTGTAAGACTTTCTCTGTTTGCCAACTGTCTAGCTCTTGTCCAGCCCACGATAGTTCCGCAAGAACTACCATTCTCTTCTTTATACTTTATTGCTCTCTTAGCGTTATTGGTTGCTGCTTCAGGATAGTCATTATAAGTTTCTTCTGCATAATAATCTTTATTAGCAGTTTCACACTCTGATTTAGAATCATACTGACAGTTGCCAGTTTGACCAAACTTCCATTTTCCATTTTCACATTCGTAACAAGGCATATCTATAATTTTTATCTTCCCTGACCTCTATAAGTCTTTTTATATCCTCTCTTTCCTTTAGAGGCATTTTTAGAATGAACGCCTTTACGCTTCTTTCTACCATTACCTCTAAATTCAAAAGTTATTGTTTTCTTTCTAGCCATCTTCTATGCTGTTACACACATAAACTCAATGTCAATACCATCTGTATTTGCGTTAGCAGCTATTGCAGTTACATCTGCTAAAGTTCCTACAGTTGTGCTACTTGTTTCTGCATCCATTTCGTTATCCATTAACAAGTAACTTTCTCCTGCCTTTACTTTAACAAAGTAAGAAGTGTTAGAAGCACCTGTAATTCTTAACTCTAAAAAATTAGTGTCGTCTAGATTTGTAATTCTAAAGTATTTGTAATTAGAAACATCTACTTGACCTGCTGAATCTGCTGCACCAAAATTCAAAATATCTGTCCAGTTTCCACCCCTACCTTGACTTTGAATAGCCATCACTCTTTGCACTATCTCTCCATTGCTAGAGTATACCTTATTAACAGTGTTACCATAAGAAACACCATTCAAACTATAACTTTCTGTTATTGTAACTTGTAAATCTGCTGCTTGTACTGTTGTTGCCATATTTATTATTTATTTTTTTTTGTTAATCCTCTTGTGTCCACTCTGGACTGTCTAAAATTTGCATTATGCTCTCATAATCAAAAGTTATTTTCCCTTCTAAAAAACTAGGAGTTTCACCTTTGAATTTAAGTAATGCTTGACTTTTGTCATTACTATATCTTAATGTTTCTGCTGAATCTTCTAAGACTTGACTAAAATCTATATTTGGTATTTCTCTTTTTAATATTAAAACGTATTTCATATTAATTATTATAAGTTGGTGTTGTTGTACTCCAAGTAGGAGTATTTACTAAAGTTCCATTTTTTCCATTTCCACTACTATCTAAAGCTACAGTTCCTGAACCTAGTCCAAATCTGTAATAACCTTTTAAACCTGACATATTAGTTATATCCATAGGATAGAATCTAGTAGCTACAGCGTTTGACCTATTTTGTATATACAAGACATTTGCTGCTGTCAATGGAGTGTTAAATATCGCTACATTACTCATTTTACCATTGAAAAAACCACCACCTGTTAAGTTCTGACCTATATCAGCATCTAGTAAAGTTCCGCTAAAAGTACCTAAACCTGTAGTTGTTGCTTTCAAAGTACCATCTAAATAAATTTTTAATTCATCTGCTGCTGTACTCCAAGTTCCAGCCACATGATGCCAAAGTCCATCATTCTCTATTGCATCACTAAATATAGCTTGTTTTAAAGTTCCTCCTGCCTTAAATTCAAATCTCATTTGGTTTGTAGCGGCGTGATATAATAATGCTATGTAATTTTGTCCATCTACTCTTGTTCTAAAAAGCGTTCCATTAGAAGATGTTGTGTCTAGTTTACACCAAACAGAAACAGAACCTTCTAAAGGATTTAAAATACCTACAAGTGCATCAATATTAACACTTTCATCAGTACCATTAAAATCTAAAGAGTAAGTATCAAAAGCCTTATTTAAGTCAGGCAATCCTAATGCTTGTTTTAAATTTAACATATTATTATTTATTATGCGTTAGCGTTTCCATCATGCTCTGAATATCCTATACCAATACCACTTGTTAAAGTTATTGCTGTAATTCTCATAAATAATGTTGTTCCAGCAGGTAAAGTAGTTTGAAGAGCAGATTCACCTGTAACACCATCTGCAGTTATTGAAGCAACAACAGAGGTTACTGGAAAATGTACTGCATAAAAATCAGTGCTTGTTTGTGCTGCTGTAGTAAACACCTGTGTACCTCCACCTTTACCTAACATTTCAAATAGTAGTGTATTGTCTGTATCGTATGTACTCATTTTATTTTATTTTTTTTAATTATTATTCTGTAAATATTTTTATTATAGCACCTAGAGTTATAGTATATATAACCCACATTGCTTTTACTAATACCTTTCTCATAGATGTGTTTCTGTTTACTCTTGCTGTAACACCTGTATCTGGATTTAGTAGTTTGTCAGTTATCATATCTAGTTTTGCATCTATATTATCTATCTTACCATTTATAGTGGTTATATCTTTTTTCATTGCTATTATTTCTTCTTTAGTAGTCATAACACAATTCTATAGTAACATTAAAATATACAACTGGTGTTGAGCCGCTTGTTTTTAGCATTGGAAAAATTAAATCTCCAGCAGCAACACTAGGTGCTGTTATTGTAGTTTCATTTATAGTTTTTAATTTATCGTTATTGCCAGGCATACTTATAGCAATTTCATCTATTACAGTAGGTGTTAAAGCAGTAGAAACATTATCAGCAGGAGTTACTTTACATATTGCTAAAGTTACTGTATCATTTGTACTTGACACCATCCAACCTCTTATTGATTTTACAGTAGCAGAAGTGTGCGGTATATAAGTATCAGTTCTAAAAATATCACTAACATCTAAAGTGGCAGCACCTACAGTTGCACTTCCATAATCTGTATCTATCTCATAAGGAGACTGACCATCTGTTAAGTTTTTTCTATATTCATAATTAGTTTGACAAGTTGCATAACCCTGCATTTTAAATGTGCTTATTTTTATAAGACTTTTATCTACCCATGTTAAAGTACCAGTAGTGTCTTTACTACAAAGAGTATCGTTACTAGCAGACTCAAACCCTTTTGGATTGTGTCTGTTTATGTCAGTTAAGTTTTTATGTTCGTTTGAAGCCATTTATATATTTTTAACAGTCATCACAAGGACAGTAATCTTTCCAACTACCATAGTTTCTTGTTGGTCTTGAATATATACTGTCATACATTATTATTCCATGATTCTTATAAGTAGAATCATTAGAAGGTCTATTACTTTCATAAGTAGGATATTGACCACTTTGGTCATCATCTTCCATATAATCTATCATATCTTTTAAATAAATCTCAGCCTTTCTATAAGTATCTTGCTTATAAGCATTTAACTCAGAAGGGTCTATAATAGTAGAAAACTCATCTATATTATGAACTATACCCATACTACTACTGTTGCTTTGCACCTCATTTATTACTTCAAATCTTACATACCAACACAAAGTTCTAGTTAGAAAATCATCCATCAATGTTTGGTTTGCAGTTGTTAAAGTACCAGCATGATGTTGAGTTTTTATTTCTTCATAAAACTTTTTGCCTAAAGCGTGTTTTATATGTGCTAACTCTGCAAGTAAAATAGTATTATTAGATATTAAAGCAGGGTCAGTGTTTGCATTAGTAAAACTATTGCTTATAACTTCTGCTGCTGTTACTAAAGGATTATATTGATTTACATTTGCCATAGTTATTCTTGTGTTTCGGTTACTTGTAAGTCTCCTGCATCATCATCACCAACGCCATCTGCATCATTATCTCTAGTTACAATAATCTGCTCTCTATCTGTTATAAACATATTTCCTTCTTTTAACATTGGTAAATCTTCATCTAACATTCTTCTTTGTTCATTTATTGTAAGAACCTCTTTAGGGTCAATCTGAGTAGCGAAACTAACTGGCGGCTCATACTGTATTAATAAATCTTCAGGTAAAAAACCTAGTTCTTTAAATAATATCTTTTTAAGTCCAGTCAACAACAAATCAGATGTATCTTTAATTACTGTTGTCATTGCTAAATCATAAGCAATTCTTATCTCACTACCAGTATTGTTCATCTTACCAGAACTTACTAAACCACTCAATGATGGTTGCCATCTATGTGCAGTCACTATATTTTGGTCAGTAATTCGTTGTAAGTCTATCCAACTACCTTCTTGGTCATCTTTTATTATCTGAACATTAGCTTGAGAAGTATCTCCATTTTTAACGATAAACATAATTTTACCATTATTCCCATCACCAACAAACTTCTTTTGTGCTTCTCTTACTAACTTCTTTGCTTCTTCTTCTCCCATGTCTCCGCTAATCTCAACGATTGCAGAAGGCTGGAAACCATTTTTAAATTTTGTGTGATTCCATTTACCAATCTCATAATCAACTGCTATGTGTTCTAGTGCTGCAGTGTAGTCAGGCAATCCATAAAATTGAAATGTAGGCTCATAATCTTTAAATTGTAAAATAAACCTATTGCTTTTAACTTTTGGATAAAGTGGTAAAATAGTAAGTTTTTCTTTCATGGTATTATATCTAGCCCAGTCAGGGTGTATATAAACCTCTTTTTTGTTTTTAGACATTCTTACAGTAGTTGCATCTATATGATATAGATTTAAACCACCTTCATATAAAACTCCCTCTAAGTAAGCATTACCAAAAGTATAATAATCATCTGCTAATTTTTTAAAGACTTGTCTTAAAGACTCTCCATCAGCATTAACATCTTTTATGTATTCTTTTATTTCTTCATTGCTTGTAACAAACTTTGCACCACTTGTAAAAATAGTTTTTTGTGCAAGTACACTTCTGTGTGTAGATGACTTTCTTTTAAGTTCTGCTAAATACTGTGGAAATAAATTGTTAGTACCAAAAGGTATAAATTTAGTTCTTACTTTAGTAAGGTCTTGCGGCTCTTCTATATGTTCAGGTATCGCTAAATTAAAAACTCCAAATTCAAAAGTGTTACTCTTTTGAGTCTGAAGATTCTTTACCTGACTTTTTCTTTTTGTCTGCTTTCTTTGACTCATCTTTTGTTTTTGTATTTGATAATTTTTCTATAAAATTTGTTGCACCTAAATCCTCATAAGCATACGCTAATTCTTCTTGTGTTGCTGTTGCTGTTCTTATAACGCTATTAGCACCATGATATATAGTTACTTTTTTTATTGCTTTATATTTAGACATAATTATATAAATTTTTAAATGTGATAAATCTATTATTTTTTTATTACAATCACACATATTCAAAAAAAAGATATTAATAGGGTAATGTTACAAAACTTTTTACGAACAAAGTTCAACCTATTATTATACCTTTAATCTACTATGTTGTTGTTGCTGTTAAAGCAGAAGTATCAACTACAAGACCTGCACCAGTTGCTGGGTCATATTGTCTTGGTAGCTCAAACTGTCTAGCCATTAAACTAATAGTTAGTCCATTTTGGTCTGAATATGCAGCACCTGTTCCACCCTCCATACTTGCTAAATTTAAGAATGTTTGGTTTCTTGCAGGTACATCTTCATTTGCATATTTTTCACTTAAACCTATAACTAATTTTTCATCATTTGAAGTTACAACTATTGCCATCATACAAGTATTTAACATTGTTTGCAATTCGTGCATTTTGACATTATTGATTTGTGGTAACATAAAAGTTAAACCACACTCAAATACTGTTGAGCCATTTTCTTTAGTTGCATTTACAGTTAAATCAGCAGTTTCATTTTTAAATTCAAAAACTTTCCAAGCTGCAGTTGAACCACCACCGCTAGTAATTTTTGTAACATCATGCTTACCTGCGGCATTACTATAAGTTACAACATCATCATCAGCAAAACTTCTTAGGCATATTTGTTTTATACCTCCTACAGTTTGTAAAGCAGAACAATCTATTGCTATACCATTATCTATTGCCATTTTATTATTGTTTTTATTGTTAATTAAAAGTAATTAAGAGAGGAGGATTATCCTCCCCTCTATCATTACATTACTATTAGTAGAAAATTCCCCATTGTACAAGTGAAGGGTACAAGAATTGTACACCTAACTTGAAGTAACCTCTGAAGAACATTTTTTCTTCTAAGTCATCATAAAAAACCTTGAAAGAGCCTTCTGGGTCAGTTACATCAGAACCTATAATTAAGTTCTCAACCGCACAGTAACAAGCACCTTCTGTTCCATTTACACCACCTCTTAAGAACATTGCTGGGTCAAGGTCTGCTAAAATAGTATCCCACTCATACATAGGAACTAACTCAACACCTCTAAACTTAACAACTAATACACCATCTTGCTGGTTAGTAATTGCTAAATCAGCAGAAGTACCTTCTAAGTTAGATAAGTAAGCGTTGTAAGTCTTAGGAGTTACAAAAATTTTCTTATCTGAAGCAGGTACTTGTTGTAATGCTGCTGGTGCATTATCATACATGTTTCTTAATATACCAAGTGCTTCTGCTGCAGTTGGTGCTGTAGGTGCTACTGCACTGTATTCTGTTCTTGCTGCTAATACAGTTGCATCATCTCCCATTAACTTCATCCAACCAGTTACACCTTGATAGTTTGCAGTAGAATCATCTCCACCCCATGCTAATCTTACTACATCTTGTGCAATACCTTTTACAGCACGATTTACAATCGCATCTGCTAACATAGTTCCTTCTACATTCATTACATCAACACCACTTCTATACATTTCTTCAATGTAAGTTCCCATGAACTCATCAGTACATTGCTCAAGAGCAACTCTCATTCTACCTGCTGTGATTGTTTTCTCGTCAATGTTAAATTGAGTTGAACCACTTGTTGCTGAACAACCAGTGTATTTTGCTACGATTTTTGTTAGAGCAGCAGAAGTAAATACATTCATTTTATGCTTAACATTAGGTAAAACCCTATAGTTACTCATAATATCCTCACTTCTAAATACTGGCTCATAAAAAATTTCATTTAGGTTCGCACCTGAGTAAGTTGCGAATGTTCCTTTATTTGCTACGTTTGCCATTTTTTTTCTATTTTTTAATTATTAAATTTATTTCTCATTTTCTCAGCCATTGCATTGTAAAAACTTGCGTTAGCATCTTCTTTTTTGTTTTCAACGATTACAGGGTCGCTATCAGTTTTTATTTCAGTACCTTTAGCATCTGCTTTGTTGATTTTTGCGTTTAACGCTTCAACCTCTTCAGTTAAAGTTTCGTTAGCACCTTTAGAAGTTGCTAATTCTTCTTCTAATAAAGAAATTTTATTAGATAACTCTACATTCTTAGCTTCAAAATCAGAAATTTTATTCATTATTTCTTCATTGTCTCCTAGATTAACAGTTATCGCTGCATCTTCAGCAACATCTTTAGAAACCTTTACATCACTTTTTACAGCAGCAACGATTTCTTCAACTTTGTTGTTGAACCATTCTTTTAACTCGTTAGTCATTTTTTTATTATTTATGTTAATACTTAATTGATTCTTAATTTTTTCGTGTGTTATGTTTTTAAATTTAGAAATATCATACTTTGCAGCAACTTTTATTGAGTCTGAAATTAAGTCAACAAAACCTAGTTCATATGCCTCTTCAGCATTTAACCAAGTTTCTTCATCCATCATTCCGCTAACAGCTTCTCTTGACAAACCTGTTTTTTTAGTGTAAATATCTGTCAACTCGCTAGATATTTTCTCAAGAGTTTCTGCAGTCTTTCTCATGTCTTTTGCTTCTCCAGTAGTACCTCCCCACGCATTATGTATCATAAATAAAGAATTTTCTGCCATTATAACCTCATCTGCACCTAAAGCAATTATAGTAGCAATACTTGCTGCTATACCTTCTATATATACAGTGGTTTTAGCCTCTCTCCTTTTAATTACGTTATACATAGCCATGCCATCAAAAACATCACCACCTAAACTATTAATTCTTAAATTGATTGGGGTATTCTTTAGATTTTTTACATCTGAAATAAATTCTTGTGCAGACACACCATATCTACCTATTTCATCAAATATATATATGTCAGCAGTTTCGCCCTTCTTGTTTTGTATGTTATACCATTTTTCTTTCATAACTGCAAAAATATATTTTATGTAAAGGCTTTTTACACAATTTTGTTACAAAACTTTAATATGCAATATTATTAGATGGCTTTTGTTTTTTTCTTTCTTTATAAACTATGTTTTGTGCTTGACTTTCACTTATGTTATATTTTATAGATAAATCCATCCAAGTATGGGTTCTACTACCATTGTTAGTTGACAACATTCTGTCAAAATCAACTATAATCATATAGTTTCTAAGTCTTTTAGGATTTATAATACCTCTTTCTGCAAAATAACATACAATATCTTTACAGGTTGGATATAAACCAAATTTTTTCTCTAAAGCTATACCTGTAATATCAATAAAGTCTTTTACTACATCAACTTTATTTTGTCTTTGCTTTTTTTGTCGCATTAGTTTTTTTAGGTTTTCTTTCAAGTTCTATCCATTCATCTACCATTGTTTCCCAAAACTTAACAACTGCTTTTCTACAAGAGTTGCAATTCATATCTTGTTTGTTAGTTGGAAATAATAGATGCCACTCTGCAAACATAATATCTAACGAATCAGCGTGATAAGTTGAGAAGTTACGAGCATGGTTAGATTGTTTTATGACTGCTTGAGTCATAAACTTTCTTTTTTCTTTGTTAAAGTTTTCTGCGATTTCTTTTAAATTCATATGTAAAGTTTTACCATTTGTTTTCTGGACATTTACCAAAGAACTCTTTTGTTAGTGATGTTTTTGCATCTAAGAAACATTTACATTTAGCACATCTTGCACCATAAGTAAATTTAGGTCTTTTTAATAACAAAAAGTTTCGGTAAAAACTACAACTTTTACATATATCTAATCTTTCTAATTTGGTTTTTTTATCAACAAACATTTGTTTATATTTTTAATTATTAAATTGTTGCTTGTGCTTGAATTACATTTACAGTGTTTTGACTTTCAGTAATATCCGCCTCTACAACTACTACTCCACTATTAGAACTCATTGCACCCATCATTTGATTTTGATTTAAAGCATTGAATTGTTGTTGTGAAAATGAAGGCATATTTAAAAGACCTCCATCAGCAAACTTAACACCACCACCTGCAACATTCATTGCAGATAATTGGTTTCTAAACATTGCTGTGCTTCTTTTATTTATTACAGCCTCTCCACCTTCTAACTCTACAACTCTACCACCTACTGCAAACTTCTCTCCACCTTGTGCGTGTGATTTTCCTTTTACTAACCCACCATCTGCAAATGTGTCAGACATTAATGCTTTTGCATTAGCAATACCAGATGTTAATGCACCTAAAACAGCAAGTATGTTTATAACCTTTAAATACCATGGAGAGTCTGCTGCTGCACTTGTTACAGCTCTCACAGCATCTACTGCAGCTTCAGCACTTTTAGCAACTGCAGATGCTTGTGATATTTTTATACCTAATCTTTTTAAACCTATTAATTCTTTTTCTTGTTCACCTACCATTATAAGCTGACTGCCTATATCCTGCATAGCTTGTATTCTGTCGCTTACTTCTTTTTTTCTTTGTCTTTCTAAATTTAATTCTTCTTGTGCTACAGTTTGTATTCTTTTTAATTCTGAATTTAGAATTTGATTATTAATATCAGCAGTTGATTTTCCATATTCATTAAATAATCCCATCATATTCATAAGATGTGTCTGTTCAGCATCAAAAGCCATTTGGTCAAACTCTTCTTGTGTGATTTGCTTATCAATCAATTGTTGTGTCAAATCAGACATTTCATCTGTATGAAAAATTTCTAGTTGTGTTCTCTTAACCTCAAAAGATTTTCTGTCTGCTTCTTGTTGTTCTTTTAACTCTGTCTGTTTTCTTTTTTCTGCTGCTCTTCTATTTTTTTCGTCTTGTATATCTTTATCAAGTTGTATTCTATCGTTTTTATTTTTTTCTGCTTTTACTTCTTGGTCTAAAATTTCTTTTAAATCTTCTAAGGCCAACTTTCTAGCCTCTATATCTTTTGGCAGGTTTTTTGCAATAAAAGATGCTCTTTCTGCAGAACGACCAAATCCACCTTCTAATTCCTGAGCTCTTTTTAAAATTTGTTTTTGTTTTTCTTGGACACGACCTAGACTTTCTATTTCTAGTTCTAATAATTCTGCTCTAGTTTTTGTCTCTACAGGTGCACCACTTTTTTGTAAATCATCTATTTCTTTTTGAGTGTCTTTAACTCTTTTTAAAGCGTCTGTTAAAAATTGTGAACCAATTTGTTCAGGAGTTTGCATATTACCTACAACTCTACTAATAAAATCAGTAAAATCTTGAACAACAGTTCTTACAGCACGAGACATATTACTACTTCCTGTCATTATAGCAATTTCTAACCCCTCCCAAGCAGATTTAGCCTTTAAAATATCTCCCTGTAAGGTGTCTGCCATTATATCAGCCATTTCTTGTGCCTTGCCATTAGCATCTTCTAAAGCATCTGTTAAATCTAAAACCCTATCAGCACCATTAACCATAGTTTGAAATGCTGCTACCTGTCTTAAATCAACAAGCTCCATCATTTCAGCATTTGAAAGACCTTCATCGTTTAGTTGTTTTAATGCTTTTTCTAAGTCTGCACTGCTTTCTACAGTAAAGCCTAAATGTTTTGACAGGTCAGAAGCAGGGTCTTGCATTTTCAAGAATATATTTCTCAAAGATGTACCTGCAATAGAAGCCTCAATACCAGCATCAGTAAGTGTACCCATTACTGCAGAGGTAGACTCTATACTTATAGAAGCAGCAGCAGCAATAGGTGCTACCTTCGTCATAGATGTTTGAAATTTTTCTATATCTAAAGCAGAACTTGTAAACGCTACAGCCATAACATCAACAACTCTTTGTGTTTCTTGAGCATCTAATCCAAAACCTCTTACTGCCGCACCAGCCACAACTGCTGCTCTACCTAAATCTGACTGAGTTGCTGTTGCTAACATTAAAGTAGCCTCTTGTGCTTCTAAAATTTCTGAAGTGGAAAATCCTAATTTACCAAAGTTTACTTGTAATTCTGCAACTTGTGATGCAGTAAAGAATGTGCTTCTACCTAATTGTTGTGCAGTATTTGTTAATTTTTTAAAGTCTTTTTCTGTAGAGCCAGTGATTGCTTTTACCTTAGCCATTTCAAACTCAAACTTTGTAAATGTTCTAATAGCACCAGTAATTGCTTTTTGTATTTGGTTAAAAGCGGCTGTTGCAGTAACTATACCTGCAGTCATTGCTCCTAAACTTTTTGTTGTAGTGCCTGTTCTTTTTTCTAAGTTTGCTAAATCTTTTTGTCCTTTTACGACTACCTGAACTACTATTCTTTCTGTATTTGACATATCTTATATTTTAAAATGCTTCTGTTACTTGTGCTTTTCTGTTTTTTCTAATCTTATCTGCTATCATATTAGCCACATCTACACCTACAGATGGTGCTAATTTATCTGCTACTTGTTTACTAAATTTATTTGCAGTATAACCTGCAAAATCTGTTCTTCTTAATGGACTGTTACCCTCTGTCCAAACCACATAAGGCTGTCCATAACGAGGTTTTTTTCTTTCTGGGTCTTTACTTTTTGGATTTCCATTTAATTTTCTCCATATAGGAAATACTGAGTTGGCTGGTAGTCCTTTTGTTTTTGCCCAAGACCTAATTGCAAGTATGTTAGGTTTTTTTGCAAACTTAGGATTGTTAACCGCCCTCCAATAACTAACAGATGAAATAATATTTAATACACTATCTTTTATATGAAACTTTAAACCTCTGCTTAATCTACCTGTTGCATTATGCTTTTGGTCAATAAGTTCTTGTTGTAATCCTTTTCTAAGCATTACACCCACCTCAGTAAGAGTTCTATTTGTATGTGTTAGTTTCAACATTTTATGTTTCGTTTACTACTTCGTCAGTTATTATATTATCAGGTCTTCTTAAAGTTTTATGTGCAACACCAAATTTATCGTTAACGTAAGTAGGCACTACATAGTCTTGTCGTTCTTGTATTGATACAGATGATATAGATACAGCAGTTGCACTTGTATCTTCTGTTGTAAAGTAAATAACTAAAACATCATTATTTGTTTTTGCTTTGAATGTAGCTTCTGTTATGCCTGTACTCGTACCGCTTACTGGAAATGTTATTTCTGCATTAGAAGATTTTATATACTGTTGGCTGGTTGAATCATATGTGTCACCTGCAGAATAAAAATGTGGATAATATGTGCATATAGACATTGTTCCAGAAGATGAAATTACAGTACTTTGAACAGTTATTTTATATTCATATCCAATATTTAATCCAGATAATTTTTGATAGATACCACTATAACTATTATTACCTCCAGATTTTTGACCATAAAAAACGAAATAACCACCAACACTAACAGGTGCGTTTGTTGCTGTAAATGGAGAGCCTGAGGTTTTAAATCTATACCAAGCACCAACAATAGATGGTGGTTGTGAAACTAGAGAATCAACAACAAAATCTGTTTCTGTTGTAGAGTGTTCCCCTTGAGAACCTAATTGCACACCATATGCAAAAGCATTTCCAAAATTTACATACTCTCCATTGTAAACAGTTACAGAAGTAAAAACTTCCAAACCACTTTGCAGTGCTACACCTCTATCTGATATTTTTTTTCTTTTATCACTCATATTATGCTCCTAAATTGTTATTACCACCATCTGGTATACCTGTACCATTACTACCTCCAGTTCCTATTATAATAGTTTCATCTAAAGCAGGTGCTTTTGCAGCGAAAGCTCCTAATTGTAACCACTCTATTAATTCTACTTTAGTTGGTATATTTTTATTTGGTTGATAGTCTATAATTTTATTTAATCTAAAATAAACACCATCTATATAAATCAGCTTTCTAAAATCTAAGTTTATTATATCTGTAGTATTTAAATCTATAAAAACTGTTCTTATTCTTGGCCTTGACTTTAACATTTCAAACATTTCTCTATAATATGTTTCATACAGTCCTTCACCAATCACAGAGTCAGCAATATTGCCTGTTGCATCATCAAACTCTCTAATTCTAACACTACCATAAGTTAAAACAGGATATGTTGTTTTTTCTCTATTGTAAGAAACAGCATGAGGAAAAATATTTACTTGTGTTGTTAAATTTAATATAGATGGTAAACTATTTGAAGCATTTAAAATGAATACAGTGTCTTTCCAGCTTTGAACATTTGCAATTTTCATTTTATCTGTAGAGGATGCTGTAAAAGTAACATCATCATACCTGTTGTAATATAGCAGTCTTGGTAAAAATTCGTAACCTTTGTCTGGTCTTGATGTAGAAGAAGAAGAAACATCATCTTCCCATAAACAAGCTGTTGGAGGTGCACCAACAAAAGAACTAAAAGTACCTCTTGTTTGTTGGTCTACAGGACAGTAAGTACCAGCAAAAA
>TARA_R100000231_G_scaffold28691_1_pt1 | contig 14503 bp, 22 predicted proteins | sample TARA_R100000231 | Tara Oceans TARA_R100000231 (sample SAMEA2620565) | marine metagenome | biome: marine biome (ENVO:00000447); feature: surface water layer (ENVO:00002042); material: "saline water (ENVO:00002010), including plankton (ENVO:xxxxxxxx)" | depth 5 m | reverse complement strand
AAGAAAAAAAATCCACATCACGATAAATATTACGAAAAATTACTTAGAGAGGTTAAGAAAAAGAAACCGATAAAGGTTAAAACAGGTGGGAACTGTGCTTGGTTTTTCTTTATGGCGGATTGGCAACTTGGGAAAAAAGATTTGGGAGTTGATGAAACTATAAAACTGATAAGGCGTGGTATACAAAATGGTAAAAAACAACTTAAAGATTTAGCTAAACAGGGTTTTGTTGTCAAAGAGATTTATCTTATAGGATTAGGCGACCTTATTGAAAACTGTTATGGCTTCTTCAAACATCAAAGTTTCAATGTATCTCTTACTAAATCTGAACAAGAACATCTTACTAGAGTTATGATTCTTGAAATATTAGATAGTTTTCTTACTAAAGCTGAAAAAATTGTTTTAGGTGGTGTTCCGGGAAACCATGGCGAGAACAGGGCAGGTAAGGGCGAAGTGGTTACTAACAGGCTTGATAATGCAGATACAGCTTGTATACAGATTGTAGGAGAAATTATTGCAAACAGACCACGATATAAACATGTACAAGTTGTTGTACCAGATGATTTCCATCTTGCATTGGAAGTTTTTGGTAAACGTATTGCCTTTACACATGGGCACATGGCTTCTGGTGGTGGGGATATCTGGTCGAAGATTGAGAAATGGTGGAAGGGTCAGATGTATGGTTGGCTACCAGCAGGTATGAGTGAGATTCTAGTTACCGGACATTATCATCATCTTAGAGTTGTAGAACAACTTGGGCGTACTTGGTTTCAAGCTCCATCTCTAGACCAATCTGATGAATTTAAGGCAAGAACAGGGAATATGACTAGAAATGGTGTACTTAGTTTTACTGTTAACAGAGATGGTTGGGATAATTTAAAAATATTGTAGATTTTTGCAGAAATCTAGTACCATTAATTATGCATAAGGAGAAAATATGTCAGCAAAAATTGTAGGCATTGATAACTCGGTGTGGGGTAAGCCTATGCTGATTAAACAAAATAAAAATGGTAACTTAGAGTTTGAAGAGTTGCCATTGGGAATAACTAGGTTAGAGGTAGATAATAGTAAATCTGTTGATACCAATAATAAGTTGTCTGATACCGAACACATTAACGCCTGATTCGTTAATTGAATATAGGGCGTGTATAGAACACCAAAAAATTATTGAACACGTAATATATTGGCGACCTATTGTTGAGGAATATTTTGATACTGATGATGTTGCTAAAGCATTAACAGTTATATATTGTGAGAGTTCTGGGTACAGTTCTGCACGAAATGAAAACACAAACTTTACACGTGATATTGGTTTGTGGCAGTTCAACGATAACACTTGGGCGTGGCTTGAAAAGAAACTTAAATTTAATGGAAGTAGATTTAATCCTAGATTATCAACACAAATCGCATCTTGGTTGATTTATAATGATGGTTGGCACCATTGGAACTCATCGAAACATTGTTGGGGGAAATATGAGTATTGAGCAGTTTTTATTAATAATTATTTTAATAATGCAGATTATTCAATATCGATTAAAATAGTTACATGCTAGAACACGCAGAAGTAAAATTAGAAGAGCTTAAAGAATATCCAAACAATCCAAGAGTTGGAGATGTTACTGCTATTTATGAATCTTTGTTACAAAACAAACAATACAAACCTATTGTTGTTAATCGCAAAGACAATGTAATTCTTGCAGGTAATCATACTTACAAAGCTGTTAAGAGATTAGGTTGGGCTACGATACTTGTTTGGTATGTTGATGTTACTGATGAACAGGCAAAACAGATTGTATTGGTCGATAATAAGCTAAATGATGATGCAACCTACGATTATGAAAAATTAGAAAAGGCAATCCAAGAATTACAAGATGTAGGCTCTCTAATAGGCTCTGGGTACACAACAGAAGCACTTGATGAACTTCTGGTATCAACTCCCATAGACAACGCAGATGAGCCTAAAAACGCTTCTAAACCCACTGTTGATGCAGATATTGGTGCAGTTCACGATGTTGTATTGCAACTTACTGATGAAAAGTTTGGATTGTACAAACACGCAATAAATATTATTTCTGATTACTTTAAAGTGAATCCTACGCAGGCTGGGTTAAAGGCAGTACGTATGTACGCAGAAAAATTAGATAAATGAAATATGAAATAAAATATGTAGATACAGATTCACTTGTTGAATTTCCTAATAATCCTAGAACTAGCAATATGGAGGGTATTCTTGAATCTGTAAAATTACATGGACAGTATAGACCGCTTACAGTTAACAAAAACAACAATCAAATTTTGACAGGTAATCATACATGGTTGGCTATGAAACAACTTGGTATATCCAAGTGTGCTGTGATGTTTGTTGATGTTGATGAAATAACTGCAAAAAAAATAGTTTTAGTTGATAATAAAACAAATGAACTTGCTTCTTATGATAAAGAACTTATGGTTGATATGCTTACTGAAATGATGGAGCTTGGTAAGTTGCTCGGTACTGGATATTCGGCAGATGAAGCAGATGATATACTTGCTGGTCTTGATGAAATAAGTATTACAGAGTTCGAGGAGTTTCAAGGTGGTTATGCTTTATCAGAAGATGAGATTGCTGATATTCAGAAACAAACTCTACAACCTAATGAACGTAAAGCAAAAGAAAAAATGAATGAAGTTATTCTTGCATTTGTTGAAAAAGATTATCAAGAATATCAAAAATATTTACAAATTATTTACAAAACAAAAGGCTTATCAGGAACTGATGCCTTATATACATCTGTACTTATGGTTGCAGATTTTATTAGACAGGGAAAAGTAGACAGACCGAGTGTGTTTAATAAACTCTTTGGTAAATGAAATTAGTAATCCCATCATATAATCGAGCTGAAAATATTTCTACACCATTTCTTAATGTGTTTGGAGCTTACAATAAAACAATATTGTTACATGGTAAAGAACAAGTTAAAGAATATAAAAAATACAACGAGTATAACAAAATTGAATTACTTGATACAGGTGTTAAAACGCAAAAAGATGGTACAGGTTTACCAATGCAAAGAAAACATTACATAGATAATTATATGGAAGATGGCGAGTGGGTTTTGTTTGCTGATGACAACATATCTTTTGTTGAGGGTGTACTACCACATAAGATTTGGAAAAATAAAACTATTGAAGAAACTGATAAAGATTATTTTGGTAAATATAGCAGTCGTTTATTTTATGAACGTATTGAAGAAATAAAAGATTATGCAGATAGTATTGGTGCATATCACATTGGGTTTCAAACTTCTAAAAATTATTTTTATGCACACAAAAAATATAGGACTAGAGGTTATGTAATTGGCAAGATGACATTGTGGAAAAAAGATAAAAATTTTAACTTTGAGTTACCCTTTTGCCACATGGAAGATTTTCATTTTTCTTTGATGCACTTATCGCAATATGGAAAAGTTTTGATATGTGATTATCTTTGGGCTAATGCTACACATTACCAACAAGGTGGTTTGGGTGTGTCTGCACATAGGCGTTCTGCAAGGGTTGATAGTGTTGCATATTTGGTATCAAAATATCCACAGATTGTTAAAGTAAAAAAACGCAAAGACAATTATCCAGATTTACGTATTACAAATATGTCAGATTTTAATTTTAAAATGTGGCATAAGCAGTACAATGCCTTTAAAAAAGAGTATGTATTTAACAATGATTCTAATGTGTGGGTGAAAAGTGATTGAAAAATTAATGGAGCTTATAAAACAGATTGATATAAAAAGGTACAATCAATCAGAATATATTTTAATAGTTGATGAATTGTTTAAAGAAATGAAACAAGTTGCACTTGATGATATGATTAATGAGTTTTTAGATAGGAATGGTTGGACTGATATTGGTGGTAGTGGTTAAAGAAATATTACAATGTAGGCTGTGTGATGAAACAGTATTAGATGGAGATAGTGGTCTTTGCTATAATTGTAATCGTGGAGATATATGAGTTTAGTAGTTAGTGATTTAATAACATTTTGCAACATAGGAGATACTTATAAATGCTGTTGTGTTGCATTACAGGATAGAACAAAATGTTGTTATGAGGGTACTTGTGATTGATATTAGATTAAGAAGTAAAATAAGTGATGAAGAGTTGCAACAAAAAGTAGGTAAGATACTTACCCACGAAGATTACAACTTGCTTATTCATAAAGATACAACAGTACGTGGTATTGATGGAAAAGTTATGGCTATATTTCAAAAAAATGTTATACCAGAAAATATTGTTGAAGAAACTTATGAAACTCTGCATGGCTTGAAAAAATATCAAACAAATAATCGTGGTATGGCTAGTGGTACACCAAGAATTAGTAAAGGAGATGGTAAACGTAGTGCTACTGCGAAGTCGATTGCATCAGCAATCATTGGTAGCTTTGATGCAGTTGGTGCGAAGCAATATTGCAGATTGACTGCTTACTCTGGTAAAGAAACAGAAAAATATAAAAAATTATTTCCATTATTTAAATTTATTGGAGATGAAATGAAAGACAAAGCACCAGATAGATACAATGCACAAATGGAATATGTTGATAGAACACACGAAGATTGGGTTATTCCGGGAACTCCATTTACAACTGTTACTGTTAACAACTCATATCCTACTGGTGTACATACAGATAAAGGCGATTTAGATGAGGGTATATCTACTCTTGCTTGTATTAAACGTGGAGATATGGAGGGTGGATATCTAGTTCTACCAGAGTTTAGGATTGCATTTAAAATGGAACATAGGGATTTGCTTATCTTTGATGCTCATCAGTGGCATGGGAATACAGAACTTATAAGTAATAGTGATGATGCTGAACGAATATCTGTTGTATGTTATTACAGAACTAGAATGGAAGATTGCGATAGTATGGAATCTGAATATCTAAAAAGATTAAAGGTGCAAGAAAAAAAATTAATTGATGGTTAATTGGGAAGCTAACGAAACTTACGCAGAGTATAAAGAAAAAAAATATGCGGGTATGTCAGGTATAGGGCAACCTAACTCTAAAAAAAATATGTCAGGTTTATGTCCTAACTCGAATGAAAAAAAAATTAAATGTAAATGTAGAACTTGTATTAATCGTAGAAACAGAAGTAAAGGTAAAAGAAAACAAAATATTGCTAGAAAAAAATTAGGAATACCAAACAATAGGTTTCATGGTGCTGATGCTCACGAGGAAAACTGGAGCACAGGTCTTAGAGTTGAGGTTAAAGCTGGTAAGCAAGTTGATGGATTGGCTAAAGTATTTTATAAGTCTAAAGAACAATCTGATATTTCACATAGGGCTTTTGGAGGTATGGGTAAACCATTTATTCAAGTAAGTATGCCAGATGGTACGACCAAAGGTATTGTAAGTTTTGAACTTGATGATATTGAAAACGTTTGTTGTGAGGTTTTGAAAAACTTTGGTTATGAGTTTGGCGATTAGTGGTGTTCACTAAGGTACGCTGTTCAAAGACTAAGCGTATGAAAGGGCACCCATTCGTAGCTCTCCTACGACTTTATTCCACTTCGCCAGATGTCAGCTAGTTGGTTTGTAGGCATTTTTTTCAGGATATTCAGTCTTACACCTACCGCAATATGAGAAACCATCATCAAACTTAATTATTTGTAAGTGTTTAGTTTCATCACACATAGGTAGTTCTTTGACTAATTTATCCTGTTCTAATTCTCCTAACATAGACCAATGCTTAACTATTGCATAAGGTGTAACAGTCATTGTAGACCATTCTTTTCGATACACAAGAACTCTGTTAATAATGTCATCATAAGTTGCTTCTGCATCATACAGTTGTTTTGCACACGCATTAAAGCCACCTATTTCACTTTTAGTTTGCGGAGTGTATATTGCTTCACATAGTGCAGAATATTGTTCTGCAAACTTACTTTGTTTATATGACTTTGATTTGTAGTTCTTATGCGAACTGCCCACTAGGTCATCTATGACTTGGGGTGGTTCATATATGAACGATGGTGTATGCATAACTGTATATAAGTTACTTGTCTGTTCACCAGTTGCTTTGTTATAACGTGCTTCTACTAGAATTGCTTTGATATCTTTTAATTCGTTCAAAGCACGTTTTACAGTTGATTCGCTAGTGTGCATTCTTTTGGCAATCGTTTTGATTGCTGGGAAACACGTTGAATCATCTTTATTGCTATATCGGTTTAAAACAGAATATAATCTAACTGCTTGTGCAGATATCGGTGCATCTATTACCCACTCGGGAACAATTGCAAAATAGATATCACTGTTTATTCGATTAGCTTCCATTTAGAACTGTGCTTCAGCAGAGCTCTTTGGTGTTCTTGCTACTGGCTCGTTGTCATCAATCTTGCCTTTAAGTTGCTCGATTAATCCACTAGCTACACCTTTTGTAACTTGCCCTGATACAAGTTGCTGAAACGCATCTTGTTCAGATAATGGTAACTCTTTTATTAAATTATTTATATATTTTAATTGAGCTTCAGATGCATCTTCATTTGGGTTTGCAATCTTTGGCTTCTTGTCAGAGTTGCCTTTATAGTTTTCTTTTGGTTGGAACACAGGTTTAGCTGGTACTACTGCTGTTGTACCACCGCCATATTCGGCAATGATAAAGTCAGTCCATACCTTAGTTAGCTTATTTATTTCTTCAGTGCTAATTCTATTAGCTATTGCTAAATCGATTGCACCTTTGAAACAACATTGTGCCACAATCATATTATCTCTACTCATTTTTCTCCAATCATATTAGTTTTAAGGTTGTATCTTGATTCAGTTCATCATCTGGTTTTGAAACTAGATAATACAAAGAATGTCCAGCTTCTTTACCTTTTAGTGTTGCAATATTCCAACCATCTTTTCTTAGGTTGTGTATTACTCCACCGAATCTTGTACAACGTAAATCGAATACAAACTCGCCATTTGATATTGGCTCACTGTTTCGATATTTCACGAGAACATAAGCTATTAGTTGGCTTTTGTTCCGCACATAAGCAGGAATATGTGCATTTCTAAAGTATCTTACAATATCAGTTTTCATTGCATCAACTCTGGTAATGTATTTATTCTTGCTTTTATATAGTCGTTGTTGTGTACCCAGAAGATTATTTCTGCTTCAAACCATATTGGATTTCCGCTGATTTTGTAATCTGGTCTAGGCAACCGACTTTGATGTTTCCAAGTTGCAACAGTTGCTCGGTCTACACCAAGCAACTCTGCAATCTCTTTTACACCAACTAGCTTTGGCTTAGGTAAGTTGTAAACAGTTGTTGTTGCCATTACTTATCCCTTACCACTCGAAGAGCAGGTGTTCTATTTCTGTTAGCTTTAACAGTAAATGTAGTACCTTTTTTCTTGCTCTTGAGTTTTCGCCTTTGTTTTCTATTCATATCTCTCCTATCCATAAGCCAATCGTTTTACTTTATTGGTTATAGGTTGATTGTTAAGTATGAAATTTTTGGCTTGTCTTGTCATACGTTTTGTTTCACCGCCACGTATTTTTTGTTGCCATATCTCATAACTATTAAATGCGTTCACAACTCCCCAAGCTGTACCAACGTGTTTTTCTGATACATAGTTTGTTTGAACGCTAGCAATTTTATGCTTGTAGTTAGAAGCTACTCTTGGCTTTTCCATTTCCTCATCACTTGGTTTTGGAAAAACAGAATCCATAATCTCTACGAATCTGTCATCAGTAATCTCTTTATCTATCATACGTTCTACTGATTCGGTAAAACCTTTGTAGTATTCAACAGCTAGACCTAAAGTATTTCTAGCAGTATCTACTTTTTGAGTTATACCGGAAGTATGGCGTATTGATATTTGTTGAGTAACTCTTTTGCCTAAAGCAATTCTTAAAGTGTTTTGACACACTACTCTTACTGGTGTCATAGTAACTTTTAATGCTGATGAGCCATCGTGGGAGTTTGATAATAGCATATAAGGTGCGATATCATCTCCATTTACGTTGGTAATCCCTTCAACATTTTTTAGATTCATAAGAATCCAGATTACTTTACCACCATCTAACGCACCAGCAGTTTCGTACTTTGCTTCGCCTGAATCGACAATATTGTCCATAAAGGTAAACGCTTCACGATTTTGTACTGGTGTGTACTTGTTACCAACAACGCCTAGGCAAGAGTTATCACTCTGCCTTACAACTGCATATTTGTTTTCGACTTTAGTGTGGTTAGTGATATTGCCGAAGTTGTTGTGGAAGTACATATCTTTTAGATATACTTCCCAATCAAGTCCAGCCTTTTCTAACGCATCACTTGCAGTCAATACGCTCTCGGTAACTGTACCAAGTTTGTGCCAAGGTGTTTCCACAGCACTAAACATGGTTTCAACATTTGCACTCATTTTGAGTCCTTTCATTTAGCTTTTACTTATAGTGTTAGGTTGTGCCTAACGAGATGCCTACAACGTGTTTGTGTATAGGTACGTATAACAGGGCGATACGTTGCAGACATCTCGCTAGACACTTGGTCTAGCGATTGCTATTCCCAAACTTGAGGAAGTATCTTACGATATTCTTCAGCTTGGATTTCCATAGCGGTTTTTTCTGGTGCTTCTAGTTTTTTTTGTATAGTCCATACTGTGTGTCCAAACAGTAAACTAAACAAAAGTAAACTTACACCAGCTATTTCAGTTAACATAATCCCTCACCCTGTCGAGATAATTCATCATCTTTGATAGCAACTTTGATTGCTTCTTGATGGTCTTTGATTATGTTTAGTGTTTTAACTATTTCAGAGTGAACTGCTGATAAAACTTGATGTAATACAAGACTGTAATTATCTGCATCATCGTGTTTTCTTAGCTTCTCACATATTGGTTGAAACACATTTTCTCTAACTGATTCCTCGATATCCTTTGCAACAATATCAGCATCGGGTACGTGGTCGTAGAGAATAGCTTTCATGTAACTCATTTTTCTCCTTTTATAGTTCTGGTTGCATAACAACCTATGGCTGTACCAGATTTTTTAGTACAAGGGTATCAAATTGAACAACCTGATACAGCCTTAGCTTATTACAGTATGTAACGCAAGTGCGACCTATCTCTTGGATATTGTTCTGCACTCTCGTTTAATGTCAATGCAATGCCTGATTGAACTAACTCCACATTGTTTTTTATTGTGTAGATAGATTCTGACAACTGTATGATTCTATCTCCACCAACTGTGTGAGATAAGACAACAGAATCGTTTTGTTCATACCCTACGTATTCTCTGCCCATTATCAAGTTGTCTTGTTCAGATATTGCTTTGTATAGTTTTAGTTTCATATTTCTCCTTTTTAGTTGGTATAAATACCATAAGGCGTTCAATAGTAAGGTGGTGCTTATGTTTTAGGTTTACCACACCCAAACTTGATTGGTAGCTAACCCAACCAGCGTGTCTTACTCTGAACGCCCTAGCTATTTATGGTCTGAAAATTAGTTGATAAAGTTTTTTACCAGCATTGTCCAATAATTTACCATCTTCAGTTAAGTCGATTCTTTTATTGAACTCTGCAACTCTGTTGGAGTTTACTCTTACTTCAATCATTATGATTTGCTCGTAGAGAACGCCTGTGCTTTGGAACACGTGTAGTGTTCTGTCAACTTTATCTCCATTTTTCAAAGTAGTTCTGTAATAGATTGCAACACTTCTGTCGGCAACTTTTTGTATCTTGCCATCTTCATCAGATTTGTTGTAGTCTATATCAAAGTACCAATCCATACCATTTGCTTTGACGTTATGTTCAAAGCTGTATGAATTATCTTTTGGATATCTGAAGTTGGTTGTATCTTTTTCTGTAAAAGTATAATCACTCCAGTGTTCCTTTACTGCTACTTTTAGTTGTTCAAGAATTTTCTTGAATTGTGCTTCTGTCATTTTTTTCTCCTTTTTTAGTGATACCCTATAAGTATCTATCTACCCACCGAGTTGATGGGTAGTTAGATAATTACTTTGTAAGTTTATCAAGTTTGATTGCAAGTTCTTCAGCCTGATTGCTTAGTCTGTTTAACTTTGACCTTAGGTCTTGAATTATTTCAATATCCTCTAGGTCATATTCTCCCTTGAAGCTATACATTTCATTAAGCTCATCTACGACAGCTTTCATATCTTGTGCTGTTGTTTTTTGGTCTGCTTTGATTTCTTGTATTGTCATTTTTTCTCCATTTCATTTTTAGTTGGAACTGATTGTTCCATAAGGCGGTCTGTTAAACCGCCCTAGCAAAAATCAGAACTAGGTTATTAATTGTTTTTGTAGTTTTTGTCTTAACTAAGTTTGTATGTAGTAGTCAGTTGTCTGCTCCCACCTAGAGTTGCGATTGCTTGGAGTGTCTGTTTTGATAACCAGTGTTAAATCGTACATACATACAGAAAAGTATTTTACAGTTTTTTGTTTTGTATCTTAGACGCATCTGGCTGATACGCTTACCACAAGGGTTGTGTGCCCACGCTGAGTGCCTTACAGCTTTAGAATCTTGGAGGGCTAGGCAGGTAGATGCCGATTCAAATCGCCTGTAAAATGTGTCTGTATATGTACCTCGTTTTTAGCTTATAAGATAAATTTTAAATCAATAATTATAAATTATCAATAATAATGTATGTAGGTTTTTGGGTTTGTAGGAAATAAATAAACACACTAACAAAAAACCCTACTAACATAAGGACTTATAGGAACAAGTTTTTGACTTTTTTGGCGAAAAAAAAACTTTGAAAAATAGTGAAAAATTTTGATTTTTTGGACTGAAAAATGAGCTTGAACTTTAGTTTTGTAAGGTAGGGATTATGAGTGGTAAACAAGCAGATATGAAACTGCGATACAAGTTTAAAGATGAAACAGTTTGGCAAAGATTGAATCAGGCTATCTCGGTTGGTGCATACATTGAAGATGCTTGTATTTTTGCTGGGATAAGTTCAAGACAATATCGTAGATGGCGTGAGTTGGCGGAGCAAGGTGTTGAGCCTTATGCAACACGTTGGGTTGAGATTAACAAGAGTGAAGCAAATGCAGTTGTTAGAAACCTTTTCAATATACAGAATGCATCTAACAATGGAACTTGGCAGGCAAGTGCTTGGTTACTCGAAAGAAAATATCCAGACAAGTATGGTCGTAAAGAAACTGTTAATATCATAGATAGTGATAAGTTTGATGTTGAACTGCATTGGAGCGATGGTAAAAAATTTATTGAGGGAGAAGTAGTGTCCGATATGTCCGACACTAAAAAAAATGAGTAACGATTTTGATTTTATTAATGATAAGTTCATTGACATAATCCAGTCTAACGATTGGGATTTTCCAGTTGTCATTGATGAGCCTATGCCAGAGCCAGATATTTTTGCACAAGGTTTTTTTATATTGCCCATACCCCAAGAAGTAGTTAGATTTTGGCAAGAACTGTTGGACACACAGGAAGATGATGGAAACTTCTTTAACCAGTGATGGTGGTGTAAAACCATTTAAGGTAAAACTACCGGAACTGCATACAGGTCAGATACCAGTTGCATCTAGTAATGCACGTTTTAAAGTTTTAGTAGCTGGTAGGCGTTGGGGTAAAACAAGACTTGGTGTGTGGCTATGTATAGCTAAAGCTATGCAGGGTAAAAAGACTTGGTGGATTGCACCTACATACGCAATGGCTTTGGAGGGTTGGAAAGAAATCCGATTACTTGGTATTGATTATGGTTGTGTAGTCAAAGAGTATGAAAAAACTTTATATACTCCAACAGGTGGGCAAGTTACTGTACGTTCCGCTGATAACCCAGATAGGCTTCGTGGTGCTGGTCTTGATTACATTGTTCTTGATGAGTGTGCATTTATCAAAGAAGATGTATGGCGTGAAGTGTTAAGACCTACTCTTACAGAGAGAAGAGGTGGTGCTTTATTTATCTCTACTCCAAAGGGGTATAATTGGTTTTCTAGGTTGTATGAAGAAGCAGAAAATTATTCTGATTGGGCTAGGTGGCAACTTCCTACCGAAACAAATCCATACGTACCCAAAGATGAACTTGATATTGCTAAACGTGAGATTGGTAGTTTTCTTTATAGTCAAGAATATGAAGCTAAGTTTGTTGAGAGTAAAGGTGGAATATTCCATAGTGAGTGGTTTAGATATTATGAAAACAGTTCGAAAATGATTTATGATGATGAGGGTTATGAAAAAAATATTAATACAGTTAAAACAAAAAATGGAGAGTTTGATATTGAAACTCTTAGAAGAGTTACGACAGTTGACCTTGCAACTTCTACAAAAGATTCGGCAGACTATACAGTTGCAACAACTGTTGGTATCAATGAAGAACAAGATATATTTGTACTTGACGTCCAAAGACAAAGATTAGAAGCACCGCAAGTATTAAAACTTTTGCAAGATGTCTATGATAAGTGGAATCCTGAATCTATTTGTGTAGAACGTTCTGGGTATCAACTTGCCTTTATACAGATAGCTAGAACGCAGACTGCATTGCCGATTAGGGAACTTAGAGCAGATAAGGATAAACTAAGCAGAGCGTTGCCTTTATCTGCTAAGATGGAAGCAGGACAAGTCTATTTTGCAAAATATGCTGATTGGTATTTGGAATTGGAAAAAGAACTACTACAATTTCCAGCAGGGGAGCACGACGACCAAGTTGATGCTCTTGCATACGCTATTTTGCAATTAGCTAGGAAAAGAGAATTTAGAGCATATTAGAACACGAGGATTGGCTTTGGGTAGGTTGTTCCTTTGGGTGTGTTCAGCAATCTGCTCTTAGCCATAAGGAGAGTGAATGGTAGAACGTAGAACGCTTGGCGATATATTGTTTGGTCGAGCCAACAAGATTGATGAAACTAAAAGAATAAATTTTTTCAGAGATGGCGATTCCCTTTATAACAATGTCAACTTTATTCAAGGTTGGAATACACAGGCTGGTGAGTTTGATGTTAGTCGTATGGGTAATGGTGCATCTAACTCTGCTGTTGTTGCATGTCTGCAAACTCTTGGTATGAGTTTTAGTGAAGCTGTGCTTATGGTTAAAACTTTTGATAGTGATGGTCTTGAACAAACTTTACCTATGCACCCTTTTACTACACTTATGCGTAGACCTAATCCTTATATGTCTGGAGATGTGATACAGCAATATATTATTAATGCAATGCACATTTCTGGAGATGCTTATCTTGTGAAACAAAAAAACAATGCTAATCAACTTGTAGCACTCTATCCATTGATGCCTGAAAACGTTGAGCCTAAAGGTAATGATGATGAATTAATTACACATTACGAACTTGAAACAAACAATAAAACAGTAATGATTATGCCTACTGATATGGTACATATTCGTTTAGGACTAGACCAAACAAATCATAGACAGGGTTTTGCACCTTTACGTTCAGTTCTTAGAGAAATATATGGAGATGAATCTGCTGGACAAATGGCTACTGCACTCTTGGCTAACTCTGGTGTTCCTAATGTTGTTATATCTCCAAAACAAGATTTCGGTTTGACTGAACAAGAAGCAGAACAAGTACAAAAAACTTTTCAACAAAAAGTAGGCGGTAAGAACAGGGGTATGCCTTTGATTTTAAGTGGCTCAATGGACGTTAAAAAAATGGCGTTTAGCCCTACCGAACTTGACATTGGTACATTACGCAGAGTTCCGGAAGAACGTATATCTGCTGTCTTGGGTGTACCAGCAATCTTGGCTGGACTTGGTGCAGGTTTGGATAGGGCAACGTATTCTAATGCAAGTGAGCTACGTGAGTTCTTTACAGAAAACAAACTTATACCTTTATGGAAACAAGTAGGAGAAGAACTTACTCAACAAGTATTGCTTCGTGATTACGATGTTAAAGATGGTACTTATGCTGAATATGATTTTGCTGGAGTTCGTGCATTACAAACAGACCAAGATGCTTTGTTTAATAGAATGAACGTTGGTGTGCAAGGTGGTTGGATTACTATTGCAGAAGCCAGAGAAAAGGTTGGGTTACCAGCAGATGAATCGCAAGAAGTCTATATTCTTGATGCTAACAAAGTTCTTACACCAGCTAATGCTGTTGATGAATATGTTGCTACTGATACAGAGGTTGAGAGCATACAACAACCTATGGAACAAGAAACACCTAACGTTACAACTGAAGATGATGAAGAACAAAAGTTTTATGAGTATAAGATTGTCAAAGAGATTGATGGCGAGTTTTGTGTAATAGCTGAAGAATCTGGTAAGAATATGGGTTGTTACCCAACTAGAGCTTTGGCTGAAGCTAGGTTGAATCAGATTGAACGTTATGGTAGTGGCTCTAAGATTGCACTTGAGGAAGATAAATTTACAACACAACGTGAAGCTGAAATGAGAGCTGAAGAGATTGGTTGTGTTGGTTTCCATACAATGACTGATGATGGACAAACAATCTATATGCCTTGTGATACACATGCTGAATATGATGAGTTAGTCAATGGCGACACTGAGTGAACTTAGAGTTGGACAGACTGTAAGTTTTAATCTTAGA
>TARA_R100000231_G_scaffold139013_1_pt1 | contig 14681 bp, 9 predicted proteins | sample TARA_R100000231 | Tara Oceans TARA_R100000231 (sample SAMEA2620565) | marine metagenome | biome: marine biome (ENVO:00000447); feature: surface water layer (ENVO:00002042); material: "saline water (ENVO:00002010), including plankton (ENVO:xxxxxxxx)" | depth 5 m | reverse complement strand
AAAGATTATCTTGCAGTTCTAAAGAATTATGCCACAGGAAACTAACCTTAACGTTGCTCCTTACTTTGACGATTTTGACAAAGGTAGCAACTATAACAAAGTCTTATTCAAGCCTGCATATCCTGTTCAGGCAAGAGAGTTAAATAATCTTCAGTCTATTCTTCAAGGTCAGATTGAGGATATGGGCGATAACCTCTTTAAAGAGGGTTCTGTAATCATCCCAGGTCAACTATCTTATAGTGATAAATTCTACTGCATTCAGATTCAAGCAGAGTATCTAGGTATTCCAGTTTCCTTGTACCTAGATCAACTGATTGGAAAGAGAATTGTTGGTAGGTCTTCTGGTGTAACTGCAACTGTTGTAACTTTCATTTCAAATGAGCAATCTGTAAGAGGTCTTTATACACTTTATCTCAACTACGAAAACTCAGGTGATGATAATACCACTGAGTTCTTCCAAGATGATGAGGTTCTGGTAACTGAATCTACAATCTCTTATGCAACTACATTTATTGCTGCAGGAGAGGGTTTTGCCAATACCATTGCAGTTGATGCAGCATCTGCTGGTTCTGCATTTGTCCTTCAGCAAGGTGTATATTATCTGAGAGGCCACTTTGTCAATGTTGACAGTCAGATCCTGATTCTTGAGCAATATGGAACTGCTGCCAGTTACAGAGTTGGTTTCACAGTCAATGAGGAGATTATATCATCTGATATTGATCCTGATCTGAATGATAATGCGCAGGGGTATAATAACTTTACAGCACCTGGTGCTGATAGACTTAAAATTACAGCAACTCTGAGTAAAAAACTTCCTGATGACTTTACAGACCAGGGTTTTGTTCAACTTGCTGAATCACAGAATGGCATCCTGAGAGATGTCTCTAATGACACTAGATACAATATTTTAGGTGATGAACTTGCAAAAAGAACATTTGATGAGTCAGGTCATTATTATGTCAAAGAGTTTGTTACAAGTTGTAGAGAAAGTTTAGATAATCAAGAAGGCAATAAAGGAATCTATCGTGCTGGTCAGGTCACTGCTGGTGGTGGTATTCCATCTGATGATATGATGGTTTACAAGATTTCCCCTGGTAAGGCATATGTAAGGGGATTTGAAGTAGAAAGACTGGCAACCACTCTGGTTGATGCCAAGAAACCAAGGACAACTAGACTTGTTAAGAATCAAGGTATCAACTTTGGTTTTGGACCAACCTTTGCAGTTAATAGAGTCATTGGTGAACCACTTATTGGAATTGATACATCTCTCACAATCAGTCTGAGAGACCAGAGAATTGGTGTAGGTTCATACACTGCTCCTGGTAAAGAAATTGGTGAAGCAAGACTTTATGACTTTGCATTAGAATCAGGTTCATACAATAGTCTTAATCAAAACACCAACCAGTGGGATCTTTCACTATTTGATGTCACCACTTATCAAGATCTGGAAATCAATATTCCAGCAACTTTGACATCACCACTTCACATTGAAGGTGAGTCCAGTGGTGCTACTGGTTTCCTTAAGTATAATGTTGCAAATGGCATAGGTCTTACAGCATACAGTGTTCAGGGTGAATTCTTCCAGGGAGAGAGACTCAAGTTTAATGGTGTTCTTGATGATGCCAGATTCCTCACAGATGCAAGAAAATACAACATTGGTGATATTAAGTCTGTCTTTTCTATTGTAGGAACAGGTAATACTTTCTCAGCAGATGTCATTCAGGAATCATCATTCTCATTTGATGTTTCTGAAATCACTGCTGCTTCTTTGGGCGTATCTACTATCACCACTCCTGCCCTTGGAAGCAGATCAATGACTGGCATTGCCACTGTTGGCAATCTAGTACAATATTCAAGACCAGGACTTTCTGTACCTTCACTTGCTAGAGTTAGAGAAGTTCTTACACAGTCAATTGTCATTGAACCAGTAACATCTATTGTTGGTGTATGTGATGGTTCTCTTCCATCAGCAACATTTACTGTCAATGATCTTAAGATTGTTGATGCTGCTCTTCAGAATTCAAAGGGTTCAGGCAACTTTGCTAATAATGAATCACTGTACAGTATATTCCCCAGACAGAACATTGAATCAGTAGATCTCACTGGTTCTGATATGATTTTCAGACAGAAGTTCAGCACTGTCATTGATGCTAATGGATCTTCTTCTGCTATTAATGTATCTGATCCCAATACTGAGAACTTCCTTTCCTTTGATGAGGAAAGATATTCACTGATTACATCTGATGGTGTGACAGAGGTATTGACTGCTGATAAGTTTAATTTTGCAGGTGGTTCAACTATTCTGACCATTGATGGTCTAAGTGGACCAGACCCCAACGCCACTCTGATTGCTACTGTTCGTAAACAGAATGTTACATCTAAGACTAAACTGAAGAATGTAGCAAATAGAGTTATTGTTGATAAGTCTATCCTTTCTGGTTCTGGTATTGGTGGAACTACACTCAATGATGGTCTCACTTTTGGTGATTTTCCATTTGGTACAAGAGTACAAGATAAGATTATCTCACTCAACACTCCTGACATCATAAGAGTTTATGGTGTATTTGAATCTGCTGATACAAGTGATCCAGAATCACCATTCATGAATGTTGCAAACATGAATGGTCCATCAGCAACCACCAATGACTTGATTATTGGTGAAACTGTAACTGGTGCAGTCAGTGGTGCAAAGGCAATTTACCTGACCAGAAAATCAGATACTGCCATTGGATTTGTATATCAGAATGACAGTGTTTTTGAGAACAATGAAGTTCTCACATTCTCTCAATCAGGAGTTCAGGGACAAGCTAATAATCTTCAACCAGGTTCACTCAATGTAACTAGTGACTATCTGTTCTTCAATGGTCAAAAAGAGAGTATCTATGACTATGGTAGAATTTTGAGAAGAGGAGATAGAGCAACACCAACCAAAAAGTTGATTATCTACTTCTCAAATGCATTCTATGATTCAGCAGATGATGGTGATATTACCACTGTAAATTCATATAATGATCTAGATTATTCCAAAGAGATTGCATCTGTCAATCAGGTCAGAGTGACTGACATGATTGATGGTAGACCAAGAGTTAGTGACTATGTTGTGACACCTGGTGCTGCTTCACCACTGGAATTTGCTGGTAGAGCATTTGATGGTGGTCAACACAGTTCTAGTAGAATTATTGCATCAGATGAATCAATCACTCTTGACTATAACTACTATCTTGGTAGATCAGACAGAATCTTCCTGAATAAGGAAGGTGAACTCTCTATCAAGTATGGTGCTCCTGATGATATTCCTGTTCTCCCTGATGATGAGACTGGTTCATTGAATATTGCCAATGTCTTTATGCCTGCCTACCTTTACAATGTGAAGGATGCCAGAATTAAGACTGTTGAGCATAAGAGATATCAGATGACTGATATCGCAAAACTTGAAGGAAGAATCAAGAATCTTGAATATTACACTTCATTGAATCTCCTTGAGCAGACTACTCTCAATACATTTGTTCCTGACATTAATGGTCTGAATAGATTTAAGTCTGGTATCTTTGTTGACAACTTCACTACAACTCAACCACAGGATACTAGCATTGGTGTTAGAAACAGTATTGATGTTAAGAGAAAGGTTCTGAGACCTGCTCACTACTCCACATCATTCAACCTGACTCTGGACCCCAATGCTAGTGGTGATACCAGATTTAATAACCTGATTGGTTCTGGTATTAGAAGAAATGGTCAGATGTTGACCCTTGATTACAGTGAAGTTCCCTGGATTACACAACCATTTGCTACAAGGGTTGAGAATGTAACTCCATTCCTTTCATTCTACTATCAAGGCAATATTGCTCTTGAACCAACTGCTGATATCTGGATTGAAACCAACAGATTGGAGATGAGAAATGTCTCCATGGAAGGTTCATTCAGAGGTGTTGCAGAGGCACTTGGAGCAGAAATTACTGACAATGCTGATGGTTCAAGAATTGGTGCTACACCTGTTCTCTGGGACTCCTGGGAGACTACAAATGTTCAGGTTGATATTACATCAGCAACAACCAGATCAGAATCTGTTGCTGCTAGTGCTCAAAGACAGGGAACCAGTATTGGTGAATTGACTGGTGGTGCTGGTGCTGGTGCTGATATGAGTGCCAGTACAGTTGAAATAACAACTATCAATGGCACTACAACCCTTGCACAGGAGAGAAGTGGCACTCAGCAGATTATTAATGAAGTAATTAACACTGAATCATTTGGTGACAGGATTGTTAATAGAGAGATCCAACACTTCATGAGATCTCGTAACATTCAGTTTACTGGAACTAGATTGAAACCATTCACTCAACTCTATTCATTCTTTGATGGTGTTGACGTCACCAGATTCAGTGTTCCTAAACTGATTGAAATTCAGATGCTTACTGGAACTTTTGTTCCAGGTGAAACAGTGACAGGTGTAATGCCCTCTTCTGAGAATTCACAACTTACTAATGCTAATTCTAATGCATCAATTACATTTAGAGTTGCTAATTCAAATCACAAGTATGGTCCAATCCTTGCACCTACTGATACTTACACTGCCAATCCATATGCAAGATCAAATGCAATCTCAACTGGATATACACAGTCATCAACTATTCTTAATGTAGACACATTCAGTCTTCAATCTGAGGAGTTCCCTGAATTCAATGGATATATTCAACAGGGCATGTTCCTTAGAGGTGAAAATGGTGCTGAGGCATTTGTAAGTCAGGTCAGATTGATTACTGACAATGTTGGCACACTCATTGGTTCTTATCTGGTTCCAGATAGTTCCAACCCTGCCAATCCTCTGTTTGAAACAGGTAGAAATCTGTTTAGACTTACCAGCAGTCCAATCAACAGTTTGATTAGGGGAACCACTTCAACATCTGGTCAGGAGATCTTCTACTCACAAGCAGATATTGATAATACCCAAGAAGTCACACTTTCACTGAGAAATGCATCTGTTGAGACTAATGATGACCTCCAGGATACTAGACAGGTAACAGAAACATTTACCAGAGAGGAAGTCACTGGATTTACCTTTGTACCCCCACCACCGCCACCACCACCACCAGATCCACCACCAGCACCCCCACGTCCTAGACCTGCTAGAACACGTAGGTCTAGTGATCCTCTGGCACAAACATTCTTTGTTGATGATGAGACAGGTGTGTTTGTTACTAAAATTGATCTCTTCTTCAGAACTAAGGCATCAACACTGCCTGTAACTCTGCAACTCAGAGAGACAATGATGGGGATCCCCAGTCAGACTATTCTCCCCTATTCAGAGGTAGAAATCTTACCACAGAATATATTGACATCTGATGATGCAACAGCAAGGACTCAGATTCAGTTTGAGGCACCTGTTTATCTTGCAGGGGATAGGGAATATGCGATTGTGATGATGTCTCAGTCAACAGATTATACAGTCTATATTTCTAGATTGGGTGAACCAGATGTAACAACTCTGGGAACTGAGGCAGGGCAAGTACTTGTAACATCACAACCACTTCTTGGTTCACTGTTCAAGTCACAGAATGCCACTGCATGGACACCATCCCAGTATGAAGATCTTAAGTTCAATCTATACCGCTCTGACTTTGTTGGTGCTGGTAATGTTCAGTTCTTTAATCCAGATCTTCCTACCAACCTTGAAAGGATCAGTAGAAATGGTGTAACAGCAATTCCTAGAAACCTGAGTGTTGGCATTGGAACTACTATTTCTGATGGTGAACTCAGAATAGGTAACACTATTCTTCAAGCTGATTCAGATGCAACTGGTGAACTTGTAGGATTTGCAGGTTCTATCACTGGTGCTCTTGCACTCACCAATGTTGGTTCAGGTTATACACCTGCTAATGGTCAGTTCTCATATACTGGTGTTGCTCTGACAGCAGTGACTGGCACAGGTCTCAATGCAACTGCTGATATCACAATCAACAATGGTGTTGCTATTGCAGCAACAGTCAATGCTGGTGGTAAAGGATTCAGGGTTGGTGATGTTCTCACACCATTGAGTATTGGTAGTGAAGAACTTGGAAGTGGAATGCAACTGTCTGTTCCTGAACTGAAAGGTTTCAATGAACTGATTCTTGATAAAGTCCAAGGAACATTTGGTCCCAATAACAGACTTCAATTCAAGGATGTATCTGGAATTGCTACTGATATCAATGCTGGCATTGGTGGAAGTGTATTCCCAGTTGGTCCACAGAGAATCAACAGTGATGGAAGGCATCTCAAGATCTTCCAAAGAAATCATGGCATGTACTCTGGTATCAACAGAGTCAATCTTCAGAATATTCAAACTGATGTTCCTGCAACTCAACTTACAAATGGATATCAGAAGGTTGAAACTGGTGTAATCTCTGTTGGTAATACTGCTAACTTTGGTGTCTTTGAAGGTGTTGGAGTTGGAGCTACTAACCCAGGTTATGTAAGAATTGGTGATGAAATCATTGAATACACTGGTGTTTCTGATACTAACACATTGACTGGTATCACCAGCAGAGGTGTTGATGGCACACTGCCAGTTACACACAATGTAAATGATCTGGTCTACAAGTATGAGTTTGCTGGCATCTCTCTGAGAAGAATCAACACACAGCATACACTTGCTGATGCATCAGTTATTGAACCAATTGGAATTGACTACTATCATGTCAGACTGGATATGTCTAAGAATGGCAATGATAAGTCTGAAACCTCTGCATCATTTGGTGCTAGATATCTGACTGAGATTAAACTTGGTGGTGGTATCAATGCAAGAGGAACATACAATCTTCCTTACAGTTTGATCATTCCTAATTTCAACACTACATCACCTACTGGCACTAATATCTTTGGTGCTGTAAGATCTGTGACTGAAACAAGTGTGTCTGGTACTGAGGTCTCATACATTGACCAAGGATTCCAAGAGATTGCAATGAAGGAGAAGAACTATTTTGATACACAGAGAATGGTTGTTTCTAAACCCAATGAGCAAGCATATCTGGGTTCTCTTCCTGGTAATAAGTCATTCACTATGAATCTCAATCTGAATTCATATGACAGAAGACTTTCACCTGCAATTGACCTCAATAGTTCTGCTGTTGTCTTTGTTTCCAATAGAGTCAATGCTCCTATCAGTGATTATGTCAGAGATTCAAGAGTCAATGGCATAGGTCTGGACCCCAACAGTCTGATGTATGTAACCAAGAATGTTACTCTTGAAAATCCTGCAACATCTCTGAGAGTCTTTATTGATGGATATGTATCTAACTTTAATGATGTAAGATTGTTCTATGCATTGGATCAAGATGTACCTGCTGTTGAGGCAGTCTACACTCCATTCCCTGGATTTAACAATATTGATGATTTTGGTAATGTAATTAATCCAACATTGAATGATGGTACATCTGATGTTGTTGTCAGAAAGTCTGATCAGTACACACAGGAACCTGCTATCAACCTGTTCCAGGAGTATCAATTCTCAATTGAACAACTCCAACCATTCAGGACTTTCAGGGTCAAACTGATTGGAACATCTTCCAACCAAGCATGTGTTCCACAGTTCAGAAACCTTAGAGTGATTGCACTAGCATAATGGATTTGTTACCAGTTCAAGGAAAAGATGATTTGCACAGGGACTCCCAGTCCCGTGCAATCATCAATACTGATCATTCAAGATTTGAGGCATACATGAATTCAAGGAATAGACTCTCTGCTGAAAAACAGAGAGTTGAGAATCTTGAAAAGAAAGTTGAAGACCTCTCTGATAATATAAATGACATCAAGTCAATGCTCCAAACTATCATAAAGCAAAATGGCCAATAACACCATTACATTTGACCCTGCTGCTGGTGTAGCATATGGAGTCAATTTTACTATTAACAAAGGTGCTTCTTTCAGATCAACCTTTCAGGTGACAAACAATGATAACTCAAACTTTGACTTCACTGGTTATGCTGGAACTGCAATGATGAAAAGATCCAATAATGTTGGATCTAGTGTGGCAATCGCTGCAACCTTTGCAGTTGGATTTACTAGTGCAAGTAGTGGTCAATTTAAACTATCTTTAACTGACACAGAGGTTAATACTCTAAAACCAGGGAGATATTACTATAATATGAATGTCAGTATTGGTTCAAGCGTTTACAGAATCATTGAAGGTAATGCTCTGGTTGTTGGTGGGGCTGTCTAAATAGTAAAAAAAATAGTGTATAATGGCTCAACCTTCTACACGACAAGAATTGATAGATTATTGCCTGAGACAGTTGGGAGCACCTGTCCTGGAAATAAATGTAGCAGAAGAACAGGTTCAAGACTTGGTTGATGATGCTATACAATTCTTTCAAGAAAGACATTTTGATGGTGTTCATCAGACGTATCTGAAATATCGTATCACACAAGATGATGTTGATAGAGGTTTGGCGCGTCCACCAGGAGCACCAACTAGTGATGCAGGAAGTGTTGGTATTGCTTCCACCTCAGCAACTACAAATATTGTAGGAACTGCCACAACATTCACATATTATGAGAACAGCAATTATCTGCAAGTAAATCCTGATATCATTGGTATCAATAAAGTATTCCAGTTTGATGGATCTTATAGTGGATCTGGAATGTTCAATATCAAATATCAATACATGCTTAATGATGTATTTGGTATGTGGGGAGGATATGGTGCATCAGGAATGGACCTGACCTCCTATGATATGACTATGAGTTATTTGGAGACTATGAACTTCCTTCTGAATACTCATAAACAGATTAGATTTAATCAAAGAAAAGATAGAATGTATCTTGATATTGATTGGGAAACTTTGAAAAAGGATGATTATCTGGTTATTGACTGTTGGAGAGCAATGGATCCCAATGACTACTCAAGAGTCTGGAATGATTCATTCCTGAAACCATATCTGACTGCTCTTATTAAGAAGCAGTGGGGTCAAAACCTTATCAAATTCCAGGGTGTCAAACTTCCTGGTGGCATTGAGTTTAATGGCAGAGCAATCTTTGATGATGGTCAGAGAGAACTTGATGAGATTAGACAAAAGATGCTGAGCACCTATGAACTTCCACCATTAGATATGATAGGTTGATTCCATGCTCAATCCATTTTTCCTCAACAGTAGCACTAGTGAGCAGAATCTGATTCAGAGTCTGGTCAATGAACAACTGAAGATGTATGGCGTTGAGATATTTTATATACCAAGAAAGTATCTCAAAAAGAACACTGTAATCAAAGAGGTTATTCAGTCTGAGTTCACTAGTGCTTTCCCTATTGAAGCATATGTGGATAACTATGAGGGATATGGTGGTCAGGGAACTCTGCTGTCAAAATTTGGCATCATGGAGAAGGATGACCTGACTTTGATTGTGTCAAGAGAAAGATATGAAGGTTACATTACCCCCCTCATAAAGAATCTTCCACACATTGAGTTAGCAGATAGACCAAAAGAAGGAGATCTAATTTATTTCCCTCTTGGTGATAGGTTGTTTGAGATCAAGTATGTAGAACATGAGCAACCATTCTATCAACTTCAAAAGAACTATGTCTATCAGTTGAGATGTGAACTCTTCAGATATGAGGATGAAGTTCTGGATACAGGTGTTGACACTATTGATGATGAGATTGAACAAATTGGTTATATCCAAACTCTTGGATTAGTTGGCACAGGTGAAACTGCAACTGGAACTGCTGGTCTATGTACAAGTGGTGCAGTTCAGAGAGTTTACATTACCAATATGGGTAGAGGATATACAGCACCACCTAGTGTTGGTTTCAGTTCTGCCCCAGATGGTGGTGTGACAGCACAGGGTGTGGTATCTATCTCAGACCAATATGTTGGTTGTAAGGGATTTGGTGATGGTAAGGTGGTATCTGTATGCTTAACCAACGCTGGTTGTGGATATACAGTTGCCCCTATGGTCAAGTTCACTGGTGGAGGAGGATTAGGTGCTGCAGCAACCACTGGAATATGCACTCATGGTTCTATACAGTTCATTACTATTACCAATCCAGGTGCAGGATATACTAACAATGTTGATATCTCAATTGGATACACAGGAGCAACTGGACCAGGATTTGTAACTGCAACTGCTACTGGTGTGGTTAACAATGCTGGTATTGTCACTTATGTCTGTATCACAAATGCAGGATGTGGTTACACCATTGCACCTGAACTTGAATTCAATAATCCACCAGGTATTGGATCATCAATAGGGGGTTCATTTATCTTCAATGAAATTGTTATTGGACAAACATCCAACACTGAGGCAAGAGTCAAGGAGTATGATGCTGTGAATAACACACTAGAGATATCTGTTGTCTCTGGTGAGTTTGGAGTTGGTGAGACCATTGTTGGTCAGGAGTCAGGAGCAAGACATGTTGTCAGAACTTTGACCACTGATGACCTAGTGACACCATTTGCAGATAATGATACAATAGAATTAGAAGCAGACAAGATTATAGATTTTACAACTACTAACCCATTTGGTATGCCCTAACAATGAAGAACATTATTATTATTAAAAGTGACTTGAATGTAGAACCAATACTAAACCAAATCAAGCAGAATTGGAGAGACTGGGATTGGGTTTCCTCTCTCCAGAAAGAGACTATTGGTGGTGACAAAGATCCATATGGATTCTTGCCCCTTGTTTGGGCTAAGGTTAAGAATGGTGAGAGTCCCAAAGATGTGGATGTGACACAAAAGACACCTCTTTTTGATCATTTCTCTGAGGTGCATAAGTTTTGGAAAAAGAATAAAATATACAAGACTGGCAGAGCAGCATTCTTCAAATTAGAACCTGATGGGACTGTTGGAGAGCATATTGATGAAGGTAAATATTACCTCACCAAGGATAGATATCACCTATCACTACAATCCAGATATCATTACACTGTTGGAGATGAAGAGATGATTGTTGAACCAGGGACCTTCTTCTGGTTTAACAATAAACTCCCACATAGTGCTCATAACATTGGAGACGTTGATAGAGTTTCCTTGGTATGGGATGTTCCTCATAATACTAGAAATCCCCATCACAGAACTGGGACAAGAGGTCAGGGTTTTGGATGACTCTAAATAGAAATATAATCAATTCACAACAATGTTTGAGTATTTCTATAATGAGATTTTCAGATCTGTAATTATTGGATTTGGATCACTCTTCAATGGTATTGAGATCAAGCATAAGGATGCTAGTGATGATGTTTATAGCGTCATCAAAGTTCCTCTTGCATATGGTCCTACTCAAAAGTTTCTTGCAAGATTAGAGCAAACTCCTGATCTGAATACACCAGTTCAAATGACTCTTCCTAGGATGTCATTTGAGTTCACTAACTTGCAATATGACCCTGAGAGAAAGGTAACTCAATCTCAGGCATTTTTTGTTGTGGGTGATGATGGACAAAAAGTCAAAAAGACTTTTATGCCTGTCCCATATAATATGACTATTGAGTTGTCTGTAATGACTAAACTCAATGATGATATGCTTCAGATCACTGAGCAAATCCTTCCATACTTTCAACCAGGTTATACACTTCCTATCAAGTTCCTTGGTGAACTTGCAGAGGTTCAGAATGTTCCAATTGTGATTGAAAGCATTCAAATGGAAGATGATTATGAAGGCAACTTTGACACCAGAAGAGCACTAGTATATACCTTCCAATTCACTGCAAAAACCTATCTGTATGGTCCCACAACTGATGTTACAGGTGAGATCATTAAGAAGGTTCAGATTGGTTATATTTCTGGTAACAGATCCACATCATCTAATATCAACTTCAATAGAGATGTAACATATCGTGTTGAACCAAGGGCAGTCATTGATCATAATGATTCAACACTTACCCAACTGGAAAAAGATCTTGATAAGACCACAACTTACATTGATGTTGAGGATGGTACTAAACTAATTAAGGGTGGTTATGTTGATATTAATGGAGAAAGTCTATACATTAAGGATATCTCTGGTAACAGAGCAACAGTAAGAAGAGCACAAGATAAAACTAGGGCAGCAATTCACCCATCTGGTTCTGCAATCAACAGCATCACCAAAGCAGATGTGCCATTCATTGATGATGGTGACAACTTTGGTTTTGATGGTAGCACTTTCTGATAGGAATGAATCATGTCTAACAAATTTGATAAATTAAATGAAACATTTGATGTAACTCCTACTGAAGTAGAAATACAGCAGACTACACCAGAGGACAGAATCAAACAAATTAAAAGTTCCTCAGAAGATATACGTAAAGACTACGAATATACTAGGGGCAATCTGTATTCCATCATTGAAAAGGGTCAAGAAGCAATCAATGGGATTCTAGAACTTGCTCAAGAGAGTGAAATGCCCAGAGCATATGAAGTTGCTGGTCAGTTGATCAAAAATGTCTCTGATGCAACAGATAAATTGATGGATCTTCAGAAAAAACTGAAGGATGTCAATGAAGAGAAAGAACAAAAGGGTCCAACCACTGTAAATAATGCTCTATTTGTTGGTTCAACTGCTGATTTACAAAAAATGTTGAAGCAGGCATCACAAGATAAATAATAACAAAGAAATTCTTACCTATAAAATGAATGATTTAGGAGATTTCTTCAGTCTGATTGGAGAAGAGAAGAGAAAAAAGGAAGAAAAGCAGAAAGAATTGATTGGAGAAGTCACTCTTGGAGACCTTTTTGCGTCTTTGAGTGAAGAAAAGAAGAAATTAAAGGATAAAGAAGACAAAAAAGCAAAAGAAAGAGCAGAATTAATCAAAAATGCAAAGGTTTTTGAGACATTTTTGTTCTCAGAACCCAAAAAAGAGGTAGATACTAGTGATTGGAGGGACAATTACGTTCCAACAGAGATAGAAACCACTAATATCATTGAACCAGAACCCCTAAAACCCTCCTCTGAATCAGAAATTATTGAGGAATCAATAGAAGAACTAGAAACCCTCTCCAAAATCAGGAAAGATGTGGATGTTGAGGTAGATAAGTCCAACAATATACTCAAAAGCATTGAACTTCTGGACAAGTTGACACCAGATGAAGAGATTGATGAGGATGGAAAGGATAGTGATGTCAATAGGTTGAGGAGAGAGATAACTCAACTGCGTAAAATGGTCTATGAGACTGTTAGACAAACTTCTACAATTGGTGGAGGGGGTGCAGGATTCTTGAAAGACCTTGATGATGTCAGTATTGCTGGTATTCAGAGTGGATATGTTCTCACTTGGGATGAACCAAACAATAAGTGGGTTCCTAGACCTGCATCACAAGAGGTTGATCTTGGACCACTGACTAATGTTGCTGCTTCTGACAGTTCAACTATCATACAATCATCTACATTGTCTTTTGATTCTTTGCAGGGTCAGTTTATCTCCACTACCACAGCAGGTGCTGCCACTACAAACATTGCAGGATTCCCAGTTACAACAGGAACACCACCAGACAATACCATACTCACCTTTGATACATCTCTACAAAAATGGATCTATGACACTCCATTTAATGTTGTGGATCTTTCAGATGGTGTACAAGATGGAACTCTTGATGCTGGAGGCTTCTGATAAATAATATAACCCTGCTACATAGCAGGTTTTCCAGGTACATACCAACTTATAATGGCAAATCCAAAGATTAAGTTTAAGCGATCTGGTGTCGCCAATAAGAGACCTACGCTGGCAAATTTAGAGTTAGGCGAGATAGCTCTAAACACTTATGATGGTAAACTTTTCACCAGACAAGATACTGGTGGTGTTGGTATTGCCACAACAGTTATTGTTGTAAACCCCTGGACAGAGAATTTTGGTGGAACCCAAGTCACCTATGATGGTGGCATAAATGTAAAAGATATAGTTGTTACTGGTGTAACAACTCTTGGGCAGATTAATGGAACAACTGCCTCATTCAGTGGTAATATTTCAGTTGGTGGCACACTTACTTATGAAGATGTAACTAATGTAGATTCAGTTGGATTAATAACTGCCAGAACTGGAATTAATGTTCTAGCAGGTGGTGTTGATGCAGTTGGTATTTCAACATTCAGCACAGGTATTGGAACAGTCCATATTGGCACTGGCACCACAGCATTAATGGTTGATGGTGATGCTAGGATTCTAGGCATCCTGACTGTTGGTAGATCATCTGTTACTATTGATGGTGAGAACAATACAGTTAGTGTTGGTATTGTTACTATTACCAATTCTGAGGTGGTGCTTGGTAATAATGTTACCATCAATGCAAGTGCAACAGGTATTAACTCTGCACCTAATGTATTCTATGTTGCCAAAGATGGCAATGATACTAACAATGGAACATCTATTGATAATGCTTTCCTGACCATCAAGGCAGCAGTTGGAGTAGCACAATCAGGAACAGTTATCAAAGTTCTATCTGGTAACTATGTTGAAAATAATCCTATCACACTTCCTGCTTTTGTCTCTGTGGTTGGTGATGATTTGAGGAGTGTTAAGGTTCTTCCAAACAATAATACACAAGATATTTTTCATGTCAATAAAGGATGCAAGTTGGCAAATATGACCTTCTCTGGTCATTTGCATCCCTCTGCTGCTGTTGCTTTCCCAACTGCTGGTGCTACTAATGTTGGTGGTGGTAAGTGGAAAGGACCATACATTCAGAACTGCACTAGTGACACCACAACAGGCACAGGAATTTTTGTTGATGGTGATA